>Ga0315915_1007107_pt1 | contig 13508 bp, 12 predicted proteins | sample MpolbnodulesMG_FD_207738 | JGI IMG/M metagenome (GOLD analysis project Ga0315915, IMG submission 207738) | Medicago polymorpha root nodule microbial communities from Los Angeles, California, United States - branched nodules | ecosystem: Host-associated > Plants > Roots > Nodule | place: USA... | reverse complement strand
GGGGCTTCTCTATCCGGTAACATTACTTTGCTAGCTGCCAACTCGTCTATCTCAAACTTTGTTATCCTAGAAAAGTTTGAGGTCAGTTTAAAGCCTCACAATGGAGACACCCATTTTTGGGTTGTTAAATGGGTCTCACGTGTACACGTCATCCATTTACTTTTAATAATAGTAGTATCTAATAAACACTCAATCATTTCAACCCGGAGACACTAGTTAACATTTGTAAATATGAATCACAAATCCAACCCGTGCGTCCCAAGGGTGTTGGTCTAGTTACGTGGCTCAATCGCCGTTTAGCTTCGTTCATTTTTCTGATTTGCCATTCCTCCTTTCTCGCCTTCCTCTCCCGTCAGCAATGGCTGGAGACGCAGAACCTCTTCAATCATCAGATTCCGCAGAAACAACTAATCCGTAAGTTTCTACTTCTTCACACTCTGTTTTCAACTCATAACACTTTCAGTTTCGTTTTTTATTTTCGAATTTCTACTACGTTGCAGGTCAGTGAGTGTTGAACAGAGGTTTGAGATTGTTAGGAGTATTGGTGAAGAGTGTATTCAAGATGATGAACTGTTTAATCTCCTTGCTAACAAGAAAGACATTGTTTGTTATGACGGTTTTGACCTTCTGGACGAATGCACATTGCTCAGGTCATTAATTTCAATATTACAATTGAATGTAATCATATGTGTCGGTGTCTGACACATGAGAGGCCTTTTATCAGAAGTATTGATGGTATAGAGTGTTTAATAAACGTGATTTTGGAAAATTGATGGTTTTAATGTCTTTAACTTTAAAAAAAGATTTTGTAAGGATATGTTTGGATTGACTTATTTGAGTTTATATTACTTATGGAACTATTTGGGAGAGTACAACTTATAACATGACTATAAATTGTTTTCAGCTTATTTTCAAATGATTTAAGGATAGTTTATAGCTTATATGATAACATTTTTTTTTTTTTTAATCTTTTGCTACATAAATAGTTTATACATAAGCACTTAAATAATAGTGTTTATGCTATAAGTGATTAATTAAGTTCTTTATGCCACAATTTGTGTAGAGGCCTTTGTTTGGGTGAGTTTTAAACAAATACAATTTTGGATTACCTTGATTTTGTAAAATTGATTTGAATGAAATCGAGTTTGAATGTATTTAATCCTAAAAACTAATTTTGTAAGGACGTGTTTGGATTGACTTAGTTGAGTTTATCTACTGGCATACACTTATTATGAGACTGTTGGAAGAGCTTATGTAAATCGGACAATTTGTAACATGTTACATTGTCCATGAAGCTTATTTTCACATTTTTATAGCTTATATGAAGACAATTTGACTTAATTTTATCTTTTGCCACAATAATAGCTTATACTTAAACACTTAAATGGTAGCAATTATGCTAAGCACTTTATTAAGTTTCTTATTGCTTTGTTTCTGGATTTTTCAGCCCTAGTTTCTTATTGTTTCTATATGCAAACTAGCTGGAATTGATTTTTATTTCTAGTTGTGTTGTTTAGTATGGTCCTAGCCGAATAATGCGTGAATCTTTTGATCTTAAAATAGGTTGACATTTGCCAAATGGGAATGGATCAACGAAAAGTGAATGTGCTTGCGAGAGATTATTGTGATATTATTAAGAGGAGAACAAACCAGTTATTTTGTCACACGGGACTTATTCTTCTCCTGGTTTCCTTTTAGATAGTGTATGTGCATATTGTATATTGCTTACAAATTGATTCTGGGGTGATTTTCAGACATGTTACCTGGTCCACAACAAGGGCAAGAGAAGATGTCAAAAAGTGACCCATTATCGTGCATTTTCATGGAAGATGAGGAGGTATGTTGCTAATAGGTCTATTTAATTTTTCATCATTATTAAAATAAAGTTCAAATGCCATATCTAGTTGTATTATGTTTTGATGTTGTATATATGTTTTCTCTCTGAATACACACTAACTGACTTTGTCTTTGGTTTGCAGGCTTACAAAATCACCAAGTAATGTGCTGATTAAAGACTTTAGGATTTTTTTTTTTTTTTGCCAAACAGGCATACAATTTTTTGGTGTTACTAAATGCATTTTTGACTTGTAAAATAAAGAGATAAATGACTACTTCGGAACATCAAATTAAGTTAAAGCATTGAAATTAAGTTAAGAGACCACCTAAATAATTTTGCCTATTTTGTATATTTTGAATGAGTTGGATCGAAATATGGATTATAAATTTATGATTGAATATTATGACTGAGCTTCTATGATTAAAGACTTTATGATTTATTTTCAAGCCTCCAAGATAAGGACTGAGCTTCTATAAACTCTAGATGCGTTGTGCAAGGGGCTTGACCATGTTTATTTACAGAAATTCCTTTCAATTTTAAGAGCAATGAAAATAAACTACGAACCCTGGATGATTCCATGTATAAGTAATTGTTGAATAATTTTAATATTTTCCCTCTAATTTCTTTGCAATACATTTGGTGAAGAATTAAACGTGCATTTTAAATGATTTTGTTATATGTATAAAGTTATTTTTGATTTTGTTGAAAATAAAAGACAAATACACAATTTAAATTTACAGACATCTTGTTAGTAATTCAATTTTGACTGTAATGATATAGTCTGTTTTTAGTTGTTTTTAGTTATACTTCGTATGCAAATAAATTTTTAATTAAAAATGTATAGTATATGATAGTGACAAATAAATTGACGGAAGAAAAAAAAACCTTGAGTGTCTATCACTTCAATCTTAAATCGACAAATAAATAAGCATGATTGTTAAAATAAAAAATGCTAGGCATGCCATCGAACTTCAATATTTTGAAGTTCAAAATAAATAAATTGCGTTGCTTTTGCGGTGAAAATAAATTGATTTTGAAATTAATTTTGTAAAATTAATCTTACTTGAACAATAAATTTTAGTGTAAAAATAGACTAGCTACAAATCTTAACTTCAAGTTTAAAACAATTTCGAAGACAGAATCAATTCTACTTGAAGCAACCAAAGACGTGAAAAGTCAATTTTACACCTATATAATCAATTTTCACAGCTCAAAATGTAGAACCAAACATGGGCTAAGATTGGAAACTTGCTCTATGATGTGCTTTAGTAGGCAACGACCTCAATTGGAACGGACAATATAATAAAGAAATCTTCTAGAACAAATGTATTTTTTTGCATTGTATGGCTCCTGCAACATTGAACAAAGATCAAACCGTTGCTCAATCACCCTTTTTCCTGCTCAATCAACAGTGAACTTAAAGATCGATCATTCAAACTAATAATTTTATGCACTTGTCATGTTTCTCCCCCTTATGTTTTTATAAAATGAAGTGATCAGTGAAGTCCAAGAAAAAAATGATCGAATCAAAAACCTTTAAAATTTTCAACCTATATCTTTAACAAATAAAATCCTTCAAAAAGAAAAAAACTTTAACAAATAAAAATGTAGTGATATGTAATGACAATAATAACATGTGAAACACCTCAAAACTTTGAATGCTTTAACACATCGTGGGTTAAGCACATCGTGGGTTAAGGTCAATAGTATGTCTGATAACCTTTGTTGGCAAAGGGTTTTTCACTTTCTGTTTTGAAAAATCTGAGGTAAATCAGTGTCTTAAAGTAAATAATAGTGATTTGTAAATATGTTTGACAGTCAACAAGTTATATACATTTGGCTCAACATACACGTTGTAAGAATTCATTCAGAACTTGACAGCTCTAGTTTTATGGCTGGTATCTTTTCACCAAAAATTGTAATGATCCCCACAAGAGTTATTATCTACCATGTCAAAGGGATATAATCCAAAAATTTCACAGTAACAGCCTGAATTTTCTATCATGTTTCATATATTAAAAGGGGAAGCAAAGCTACCATGCCTTGAGACATAAAAACATTGCAACCTTAATGACTAAAATAAATGATATGATATGATATGTTTTGTTCATCTTTACCTTTTTGTGAAGGAAAATGAATGGGAACCAAAAAAATTAATCAGGGGTATCAACTTACACCCCTGTAGAAAGGGAATGCAATGATTGAGAAGCCTTCAGCTGCTCAGAATGCATATCGATAGATGGCATCGGCTGCACCATCTTCATCGTTGCTTAAACCAATTACGTTTGCCACAGCTTTGGTCTTCTCTGATCCATTACTCAGTGCAATGCCTAAAGAAGCCAGCTCGAGCATCTCTACATCATTTTCACCATCACCAATAGCCATTATCTGCATATCATAAATTTGGGGTGAAGAAATGTGAGATTAGAAGTCAGCACAGCAGGATGCAATATTAAAGGCCTAAATAATCTTATTCAATGCAATACATGGTTTTTCTTTGTGCAGTTAGTCCATGAACACATTTGATGGATTTAATTCTGATAAGACATTAAATTTTTATTTTTATCCTTGTTCTAATTTAGTCCTTGAAATATTTGGTTCATGTTGAAGTAATCCTTGTAAAATAAAATTGATGTCAGATTTTACGAACTAATATCAATATAGTCCAAGTGTTGAAAGAACTAATTCAATATAGAGCAAACATTACAAGGACTAGAACCAAAATAATGATGACAGAAAGCATATATTCCTGTTTTTCAGGATTAAAACCAATAAATAGTGTGTTACACTTACATAAACTAAAAGGTTATTTAAGTCTATTAAAAGTGAAATATGATCACAAAATCATGTCATGGAAAACATGAGTTGAATCTAATGGTTTACATTACTGTAAGAAATCTAGCTATATTATTAGAGGAAATGCTACATGCAAACGCTTTGATACACACGGACGAACACAAGCCTGTATTGTTAAGCCACGTCAACCATTTTCAAAGATTATTTACTTGTTTACAGGCTAACTAAGTTGTGTCTCTTTTTTTGGAAGAAAGTTGTGTGTGTGTGTGTGTGTGTTTTTTTTTAACACTCACTGGCACGTTAAACACAAACACCAGAAACCTTTCATGAGGACCACCAGTACCAGTGTTTCAATCACCCACCGCCACACCCATCATCACAAACAGCCGTAAGACCCAACTATCATACACCATCAATTTCCCTTCTTCCTGCGACTAACTTCTAACACCAAATTACTGGCATAATCATGTAAGATCTGAACTACTAAAACCAACAACCAACACATCTTCCCATCCTTACAACCTTAACCCCCAAAATTTGAGAAAGGAAATAAGTTGGAGAAAACAAAAAGGGATCATCTAATTCAACCTCTTTAATCTTCAACTTCACCCTTATTTTACGCTTTCCCATCATCATCTCAAAAAGAAAATTGAAAATGTGGAACAGCAAAATGCATAACAAACAAACGTGAGTGTAATATATATAACCCTCTATCGTTGCTGATCCAGTTCCGTCATGCGCAGTGTTCAACTCTTGACAGAAATTACTGTCATTATTTTTCCATGACTCAGAAATTGTAGAGCGCCACTCTTTCCTACAGAGCCATGATGAAGAAAAAATTGTATGGCAACAGTAGAGTTCTGAAAAGGGAGACGGTAGCAACAGTAGAGTTTTTTTTTATAGAATTAATAAAACAAATAATTGTTAAAGGGGTAACTTGGATAGCCGGTAGCCGAGCAAGAGGTAACGACGTGGCTCAAAGTACGAGCGAGTGTTAGCAGGCGTGTGTTAGAGCGTCTGTCTTTAGCACTTCTCATATTATTAATATATTATGTTAACTCAAATATGGTACCACTCTATATGTATGATACCAATCTTACTTTCACTTTCAGAGTTTTGAGAGGAAAAGACAACCAAATAAATGTCTGAGGTGAATAGATATTTGTGGCACCTCTTTAGCAGTAACTCCCAAGTGATCAAGCAGCACTTTTACTCCATTCCCTTTACATGTTCCCAAGGGTACAATTTCCAGCATGTCTGGTACAGCTTGAACAACAGTGGCACGACCTTTTGTTGCATCTGACCAGTATGGACGTAATGTATCCGACACACTCTGGGCAGTGTCTAAGAAAATCATTTTCTGTAGAACAAAATGTAATTGTTAGCAAGATATCCAAGTGAAATGTGACAAGAATAAAAGTAAATTTAGTTGATTTTTTATTGCAGTTTTGTGTGTGAAATTTATTTTTTTGAAAAAACTTGTATGTGATATTTACTTGATAAAATTTAAACTATGAAGCAAACCAAAAAAAAAAAAAAAGTTAATTCTAAGGTGAAATGTCAAACTACAAGGTTTCAAATTACATGTCATTCCCCCTTCAATAGAAAACAGTGAATAGCTGCTAATAATAATTGTAAATTATACTGTAATTGAGGTAAGAAAAATATGTCCTAGTGAATACCTGTATGTCGGCAGATGCCAGAAGATCTTCAACAGAAGGGATGATCTCAGCCTGTAAAGTATTTTTCTCTAAGATATAAAGCAAATAGCATAACAGAATGTAAGCAATCATATAGGATCCCAATAATGAGGTACCTTTGGTTCGTGGTATATTGTATGGAGTGAATCAACAAGTGGATCATGAAAAAGGCTTAAGCAGCGGCCTTCACAAAATGCAATAAGTGGAACCTTACTCTCCAAAGAGTAAAGACATGCCTGCACATACAAGAAACACAAATTTTATACAGTTACAAGAACATTCCCGCAAAAAATTGACATTTCAGAATATATTTAGGCACTTAGCTTTGAAATTTGAAATACTCAATCTTTTTGTTATGTAGAAAACTGGGATACGAAATTGACATCCATAGATCCCAGCAAGTGAACTCGATAATAAATGTTTTTTGTTTTTCTCATTGGGTAAAAGGAAAGTAAAAATTGAAAAATCTGTAGTCAATGAACATAATATGGCTATTGAGGGTGTGTCAGGGATTTGGTTTAGGACTAAAACAACAACACAACCATAATGTTTCATAAGCAATGGGGAAATAAAGTGATCAACAGTTAAAAAGCCACAGCTAACCTTTATAAAGTCGAAAAGGACAAAGGAATACAGGACAAGTTGAACTCTAATGAATATTTGTTGTTACGAAAAACTGAAAAAGGAGGGTTAAAGAGATTACCTCTCTACAGACGTCCGGATCTAAGCTGCTCCTATATATTTCCCGACCTTGTCTACCATAAACAAGCAATCCCTGGAATCATGTGGTTTAAGGAAGATAAGGCATAGGGTAATAACAGCATCTTAAATGATAGAAACTGTGATAGTGGGAAAGTTGCAAACAAAAGCATCAGAAATTACATTTTGTTCATTCAATTAAACAATACAATGCTAGACCTAGCAATTTACTGAAAAGCAAACTATCAATTACATTTTGTTTCATACTTTTCCAAGAGATTAAGTTATCTCCAAAAAGATATATGGTACATAAAAGCGGATCTCATAATCATTACTTGTAAGAGTCTGCACAATTACGATATCAATATGCCACTGCTCAAAGCATTGTTCCCAAACAATCCAATCCTTTTCCTGCCAAACAAGGGCACACCTACCTCACAAAAGGCTTTTGAGCAGAGGAAAGAGATGTGCCTCCGGCTCCATCTGTCTCTATTCTTTCTGTTTCTAGCCCTACTCATGCCTCTGCTCTATCTGTGTCCGTTGTGATTGTTTTATTGTTTTTCATCCTACATGTTCTCTGCAGCCGTGGCACCCTTCATTCATAGCCTTTAATTACTTTATTTCTAAACACTTTCTTGTTATTGACTAGTGAATTTAGCTTAAGAGTATGACTCTTTTTTTGGATAAATACACTTTTTTTAAACCCGAGTTCGAATCTTGTCTACGATCGCTCCTATATATTTATATTTATTACTATTATTATGAATATGTCTTTAATTTCATTTGCTTTTTATTTTTGAGTATCAATATAGTAAAATTATTTAACTGTTTTTAAGAAATAAATTATTTAACTATTACAGTCTTTGGTATAGTAACCATCTCCCTACCCACTAACTGGTCAGCCACTATCTGGAATTGATAACTATGAACCAAATATTATTTCTAAAAAAATGAGTACAGCAATGATTTACTTATGCGTGCGCACGCACACACACACACACACACATATAGAAAGAGAGACGAAAGAAAAATATAATAAAACAAGGGAAACAAAATTTCTCATAGTAAAAACCTACATCTTACTTATTCATCAGCATTTTAAGAAAATATCCAAAAAAATATCCTTTATGGCCATAATTGTCATCGAATACCTTCACTGAGTAACAACTTCATAATGTTTGAAACACTATTGTTTTGTTTGACTATTTTTAATGGGATTAAAATAGCACAATTATTTAAAATAACTTTGATGAATATTGAATAGCAGCTAAAGCATGTATGCTAAATTGTTGTAGACAAACAAATGCTTTCAAGTTCAGCATATATGAACTGCCTTGTAGAATCAGGTGTCATCAGAAACATGAAAAGGCGCAAAATTACCTGTAAAAAAACTCCAGGAGAAAATTCTGAAACAATGCCATCTTTTCCAGCTAAATCCACTTTCTTAAAAATATCTATCACAGCTGGACGAGCCTAATTCACAATGTTCAAATTAATGATCAGAACATATTTTCAACCATATGAATATCCACATTTATATTAGAAAACTTGCTAAGAATAGCAGCAGTAACAACCAATAATTGACATGTATTAGCCAGTATAAAATAAATAGCTTAAAACATGGTATTCTGACAAATCATGGGTCTACAACATCTTACTTTTCCAGTGGCTATCACAATTTTCACGCCCCTTGCTGAGGCCTCTCTCAAAGCCTTGGCAGTTGAAGTAGAAATTTGACTTTTGCTGTTCAGCAATGTTCCTTTATATAATACAGGATTCAATTAAAAACGAAAAAAAGGATAATGGAAAATGTAAAGAGTATGTTTCGCAGAGATCTTACCATCCATATCACAGAAGATATAGCTGAACTTTGGTTTGTAAAATCGAAGACTGCCTTCTTTCGTCCTGTCTTTGACAATTCATCTATAAGATTATTTGCCCCCATATTTTTTTTGTGCAAATGACGGTTACTTGAATGTGAGGGAAACACATAAAACCAAAATACCATACTGGTTCACAGATGTTGATGCATGCTAGTAAAAAAATTAAATTACCATCTGAACTGTTTTGGTGAGAACTTGCATTTTCTTCAGCATCATATGCACTCTTTATTAGCCCTTTTCCTTTCCATCCAAGACTTTGCAAAAGGAGTTCCTCTTCTTTCTCCATTTCTACTTCAGCCTCTTCACTTAATTCATGATCAAATCCCAAAAGATGTAACAAGCCATGGACCTGAAAAAAAGATTAAAATGAGGTAATTAACATTATCAAGTGTCAACTTTTAGTTCGCACAGCATAACACTGTCTTGGAAGATAAATGACAAACATGCTCATCTCATTTTGTTTTTTTTAAACAACACATCCCCACAAGTAGAAGAAAATGAAACACCAGTTTGCTTTCCACCTTTTGTATCTCAAGCTTCAACCAACAATTTATTTCTACTCGAGTCTGTTTTATACTTGAGCACTCAGTGCAACGATTCTTGCAGTGCAGACATTCTCCATTATTTAGTAAGTAAGTGCATTTGAAAGTTCTTGGCATCGTTACTTTAACTTTTAATTTCTCTCTTTTGAAATGGCTAGTGAACTCTGTTTCAAGATTTATAGTTTAATGTTGAAATTTGGGGCCTAACTCATCCTTACAAAACCAGCTTGTAAGGTGAGGAGTGCCTCCTCTTGATAAACTCTTCTTAAGAGTGCTATCGATCCGATGTGGGACTAAATCCACCCCCTCAAAGACAACACAATGAAGGTGTTGGATGCTGCAATGAAGGCTAACCAAAGGTCGCAATTCAGGCGACTAGGGGCGGACCGCAATTAAGGTGGAATTTCCAACACACCCCTCACGCTTCAGCCCAGCCCAATGGGCCTGAAGCGTGGACGATGCGGGAAGCCCAACGATTGATCTAAGATAGGCTCTGATACCATGTTGAAATTTGGGGCCTAACTCATCCTTACAAAACCGGCTTGTAAGGTGAGGAGTGCCTCCTCTTTATAAACTCTTCTGAAGAGTACTATCTATCTATACTATGTGGGATTAAATCCACCCCCTCAAAGTCAACACAATGAAGGTGTTGGAGGCTGCAATGAAGGCTAACCAAAGGTCGCAATTTAGGCGACTAGGGGCGGACAACAATTAAGGCGGAATTTCCAATGTTGAAATTTGGGGCCTAACTCATCCTTACAAAACCGGCTTGTAAGGTGAGGAGTGCCTCCTCTTTATAAACTTTTCTCAAGAGTGCTATCTATCAGATGTGGGACTATATCCACCCCCTCAAAGCCAACACGATGAAGGTATTGGAGGCTGCAATGAAGGCTAACCAAAGGTCACAATTTAGGCGACTAGGGTCGGACCGCAATTAAGGCGGAATTTCCAACAGTTAACAACGCATATTTCAAAAGATCTACCAACTTTTGTTAATGAAAATAAAGAAAGAAACTGAATAAAGCTAAGCAATTGTATAACTCGAGTGAATTTAACCATGCCTTTTGCAGAAGTGTAACACAATAAAGTTCAACTAAAGACATAATAAAATAGTCAGAATATTATAAAACCAACCATGAGGATACGGATCTCATCAAGAAGTGTGTGTCCTCTTTCCTCTGCTTGTCTTGCCGCTGTCTCAAGAGAAATTACAATATCACCCAACATAAGCTGCAAATAAAGGAATTCATCAAGCACTTGGCAATTGGCATTCCATCTAAGTTGTAAGTTTGTATACTTATGAATTATGATGATGAGGTGGAAAATGCAATTCTTACAATAGGAAGATTAAGTCCAGGTTCATGTTGTGACATTGAGAGAACATCGGTAGCGTGATCTTCATCTCTCCATTCCTTGTTAAGTTTTTGTATAAACTCGTCATTGCAAAGAAGCACGGATAACTCAACACTATCAAACCTGCCAACATCATCTATAGCAGTATCTCTTGTTTTATACTCTGAACCTTTCAAACCATCAAATGCCAGTTTCATTGCCATTGGGACATTTAGACGAAGCATCTCTGCAATATTCTGCACACAGTAAAAACAAAGACCCAAAAGAGAATGAATAAAGCAGAGCTTCAATATAAATATTTTGTTTCTATAAAATGAAAAATAGCATTATTTGAATGTAAATTAACAATAATCAGCCATGAAGTTCCCACAAACTATTCCACGTGACTTCAATCTAGTCAAACAAATTTCAAGCTTATAATTAATGTATTTAACTGCCACCAATCCCCTTAGCTTCTCCAAAGTAACTAATTCACATCACCGTCTAAAGTGATTATTCCTATCTATCATCATCATTATAATAAATTCGCCTAAATAATTGTTTGATTACTACTAGAACTAACCAAGATTTCAGGATCATCAGGCAAACTTTCTTCGATGCAAATAGGAACGGAGAGTTCCAACTCCTTCTTCTTACTCTTCGGCGTTCGGCTTCTGACTTTTCGATACTCTCTCTTTCCTCCGCCGGCTGCTGCACGGACTCCACGAAACGGTTGCGGCTGCTGAGCGAATAGCGCAAAAGAGATACGGCGAGGAGGAGAGTTACAGAAAGGAACAACGGCGGAGGTGTTGAATGCGAGGGAATAGGAATGGGGTTGAGGGAGAGAGCACGTGATGGCACGTGACATGATGGAGTTGAAGGGAGGGTGGCGGAGAAGGTTAGAGAAACGCGGAAGCATGAAGGAGGATTATTGGAAATGAAAGCTTCCGTTTCTCGGCGGCTTAGCGGGAGATGCAATGGAAGTAGTCGTATTTTTCCAGATCATTTATCATTTCATTAGGATTTGGGGTCATTATGTTCGGCCTTACAATTTCAACATTTGACAGTTGAGATAGAAGTATACATTGTATACAAATTTAATATAATATCCGAGTTTAAACCGTTAATGCGTTCGATTAGTTGTTTACAACAAGCAAGGAATTCTGAATTACAAAGTTCCCTTTCCCCAAATAATTGAATGGCTATCACAAAAACAAAATACATCAATATGATAATGATCATTTTGGTCACCGAATGTGTAACTATTAGTCATAATTCTTTAATTTATCGAAATTTTAAAATAGTGTATGATTGTACACTTCATTAGTCAAAATAGTATCTGGTGTTAAAAATATACGTTAATATTGTCATGTTAGTACCTCAGTATACTTATTTACCGTCATATCAATTCCTATACGAAAAGAGTTAATGTGAGTATTGAAAAACTATTTAGATTAACGAAGTGGACAATCAATGACTATTTTAGAATTTGATGCATTGAGAAACTATTGTGCCTACTACTTATTCATTCTAGGACCAACATGATTACTCCATCCGGTCACATTTATAAGCAAAAAAAAACATTTTAGATACATTGAATAATTAATGTATCCAGTCATATTTATAGATTAAATACATTAATTATTCAATGTACCTAAAAAGTTGTTTTTTGCTTATAAATGTGACCGGAGGAAGTATTACCCATGTTAAGTACAATATTAATAAAGAGTTAAACTGATACACTCTAAGGAATGAGTTCAACTTTCATCGGTGCCGTGATTATCTCTTTGATGGATAACTAGGTATTCAACCCGTGCGTTGCACAGGTCTGATTAAAATATTCTTAAACTTGTTATTCTCTCGTCCCGTGAATATAGAATATACAGTAAATAAAAATTACTTTTGATATAAAGAGTGTGTCATTCACCTCTATTAGAAATCAATAGAAATTAATAAAAATTTGTTTTAATATATTTTCTTTGTTTATATTTATTTTAATACATTTATAAATTTTAGAAAGCAAAAAATTATGAATTATATTCTAACTTGAGTCAATAAAATTATTTTATTTAAAGAAAATAGAAGGAGATAACTCGATTTTAATAAATAAATTAATTAAATGACTCGTTTTCATATGTACCATTCAAACACTTCATGACAATATAGTTTTTTGATAAAAAATTAATTATTCATCTTCTCCTCCCTTTTACAAATAGTTTATTTATTAAAAATTAATTTGAATAATTATGGTTTCATTATTTATTTTCAGTATATATGAAGGATGCATATTATATTTAGCATTTTGGTGCTAAATACAAAACAATTTTTTATTAAAATAAAAATGTTGAATTTAAAAAATATATGGAATATGATTTTAGCACAATCTCTTTATTAGCCGGGGCTATAATACGTGCAAATGAGACCCTATTTTTCCTTTGATCACCTTCATATATAAAGTTTTCAAGTCAATTGTGGTTAATGGTTTAAATTTATTTTTGTTGAATCCTTTTTCTCAATGAATTGTTTTAACTTTATGTTCAATAAATTTAAAATGTTATTGTATAAATTCATTAGTGTTTTTCATAAGCAAATGCTACAAATGTGTAACTTGGATCATATCATTTAGTCTTCTCTCTATGCATGTCTTAATTATATTATAATATCTTTGTTATTGTTTTTAATCGAAAAAAATGGTAGACACTTGTTTCTTCACCTTTAT
>Ga0315915_1007103_pt1 | contig 13510 bp, 7 predicted proteins | sample MpolbnodulesMG_FD_207738 | JGI IMG/M metagenome (GOLD analysis project Ga0315915, IMG submission 207738) | Medicago polymorpha root nodule microbial communities from Los Angeles, California, United States - branched nodules | ecosystem: Host-associated > Plants > Roots > Nodule | place: USA... | reverse complement strand
CTGTCGGTATAGGATGGGAGTTCATCGGGATGCCAACCTAGTTGGGATGTCGTTGCATCTCCTTGATGCATGTCCTCTCTCCTGGTTTACCTAAAAAAAATCTCTTAACTCTTTTATAATTTTCCTAAGTTTAAACATTTTTACACCTAAACCAATCTTTGAAACATTCCCTTTTGATTCTAACTTTACTTTAAACACTTTTGTTCCACCACCAAGATTCTTTACCCTATGTGTCCAAAACCTCTTGATTCTTCCAATGCCTCTTTCGCTATTTTTCTAATTTGGTGCATCATTTTGTCTCACGTATTGTTTGTGCTCACCTACGGTTTCCTGAAACCTCCCCTCTAAGATTTTGTGTTGAAAAAACATTTGTTTTTCACCCTTTAAATGTTACCACTTGATATGTGGAGCTTCAGTTTAGCTTCTTCTCTTCACGATCCTCTCAAACCTTACATCCATAACCAATACTCTATGTTGAATAGTCAATCTCTCTACAAGTATGACTTTACAGAGGAAACAAATCTTTTTGTCTTATCGCCTAATAAAAAACAAATTCATCTGAGAACATGTCATCCCACTCTTCCATATGATAAGATGCTTCTTTGTTGTCTTAAAGCACGCATTAGATATAATAAGGTCAAAAGTCGTCAAAAAAACCCAAGATTGAATTACCCTTTGCTTTAACATCCCCGAGGCCATAACCCATGTGCAAGCCCTTAAAACCTATTGATACACTTCATACATGCCCATCAGATCCCCTCATAGAAAAAACTTTTCTCATAGTTGTAAATGTTGAAATACGCCTTTTAACTCTTACCAAAACTTCATTTAAGATGATTTACTAACCTAACCTGAGGTGTGTAAGTACTAATAATATTAAAGGTATATTGTTCTACTATAAATTTTAGGTATATGGTATGATCTCTTACACTCTTTATATCCACAATATCCTTCTTTCACTCCTTATCAACAATAATGCATACCCATTTCTTGATCTAAATATGTGATATACTCTTGCTTATTTTTCACTACATCCAGGCAGTGATGCAGAGACCTTTGTTCATTTCACACTGTACTTAAGCTATACAATGTGTTGCTTATGGGTAACAATGTAGCACTCACGCTATTGGTGTTATGGAGATTCGACAGAGTTTTACGTTTTTTAAAGAGACAAAGTCTTACATTGATTGCTAAGGTCTAACAAAAACTCCCCTCTTACCTGGATTTGAGACCGACTAAGCATAACATGGCTAACATTGGCTGGATTTTCTACGCTCTTGTCGAAAAATAAAGAGTTTCTAACACTTAATCTGACCTGAAAGTTGTATAAATTGATATGAAAATATAGTATTCCATTTGAATTATAATAAAGTTATGATGTTTGCTTCAAATTAAGCATTCAGATAAAAAAAATAGGATAAAAATAATTTACATCTTAAAATTTTATTCAAGTTTATTAATTTCAAAACTATTCCCTATAACTTTGACCCAAACTATTTTTTTCCCTTTATTTTTTTGCTATTTTATAAAAATATCAAGTGTATGTCTAGTATTGATTTCGAGGTTGATTCAAAAAGACTAGTTGATTATTTCAACAAAGGGCGAGGAGATGTCATGTCACCGAATTTGGATCCATTATTGTTAGTTGTATCGAATTCTGCAGTTCCTATTTAAGAAACTCTCATGTCGAGTTTATTAGGAGACAAACAAATGAGGTTACATATGAATTAGCTAAGACAGCAACATCTAGTACTAGCTTCCATATCTTTGATGAAATTCCAACATATATGACTAATTTAATTTTTAATGAAATGATATAAGTTTTTTTTCTAAAAAAAAAAAGTGTATGTCTAGTAAACAACATGACTTGACTTGAACTGACTCAAGGGCCCCTTATTTTATCACTTAGATGTAATCGTGTTTGCAGTGGACCAAACTTTGTCCACAACCGAACATAATATGATGCAATCCTATATGTCGTTAGCCAAATATCTCATTCACCTTGGAAAGTTACATTTTCCATTTAGAAAAAGTTGCTTCGATCCCTTCTATAATAATATATCATCAAATAAAAATTACATGAATCACCTCACAAATTTTTCTTATTGATTCCTTTGAACTATTGTAACTTCCTTGTTGTGAATTCGTTCATTCATCACTCAAATCACTAGTGTTACGTACCATACACTGAACATGAAGAAACTAACTCCCTCCTATCTTTTCCTTCATCTCAATTTCATTCCCTCAAATTACTTTCCACATGATAGGAGTGTCAATTTTGTTTAGACCAATATCATGTGCTTTTACATTGAACCCACTTGGCAAATGCTTCAAGTGTTTTGATATCAGCTCTGTAGTGCTTCTGAGTAAACTCAAGCAACATAGACCATGTGAAATCAGGGTAGATCCTTGGGTTGTAATTGTCCACCAATTCACATGGTGGAGTTACCACTTTATCACTTAATGGACACAAAAAGAAAGCAAGAGATTTCCTTGTCTTTTCGCTGTTTACCACTGCCCTATGCAAACAGCTCTTGTATCTCCCATTTGAAAGTGCCTAATCAATACAAAATCAAATTATGTTTAACTTAAGAAATATGATATGGTAGTAAAACTCATTCTAAAACAACCTAATTACTATTCACCAACAAAAATTCAAAATTGTTTTTTTTTTTTTTTTGTAATAAAATCTCATGCAGCAACATATATGCCTAGTAAAAAAGTTATTACAAAACGTTTATCTCTCTCAATTTAATAGTCTCCAATTGGATGCACCATAAAGTTGATTGCAGAGAGAAAACAATACAATCGGCTAACCAAAAACACGTGTGAATTATCTCTATTACATCATGATTAAGGTAGGAGAGAGAAAAATATATAATATTATTTTATGTGATCAACATTCTACTAAAATCATTTTGTAAATGAAGAGAACCCTAACCTTTAAAATTTGTCACGTATAATTAGAGGTCATTGTTTTATTTTACATAATAATAATAATAATGGATAAAATTGCACCAAATATTGAAACTTGAAAGAGGAACATACCATGAAAGTATCACCAATATTGACAACAAAAGCATTGAAATGTGGGCTAATGGAATGCCATTGATCGTCAACATAAACTTGCAAGCCACCTACTTGATCCTGGTGAAGAATGGTTAAAGATGTTGGATCACAATGAGGTCCAGTGCCTAGAGTGAGCTCAGGTTTTTGACAAGTAGGATAGTAATTGAGCCTCATTATTGAACTATTCTCTTCAAAAAATTCCCTAAAATGGGTTTTACCAACTCCAAGGCTCATTCCTAGAATCTCCATTATACCTAAAGAAAGATTGCTCATAGCTTTGCAGTAGTCTTGATAAACCCCCCTGTATGAAATATAGCTAGTAAGAACATGATTTAACAAAATTGGGAAACATGAGTGAATTGCTAAGAAAATTCTTGAACTTTGATATTTTTGATGGAATTACTTTAACTATTTACAATTTTCTGTAATAAATTGTTATTGATAAATTTGACATATACAAAGAAATAAAAATTTGTCTTATAAGTGCAATTTAGATGGTAAAAATCACAGAGACATTTGATATGTTGGGATGTAGTTTCTAATCTGTACTACCCTTCTTCTTCCCATTTAATATGTGTGAAGTTTATCACTTAACTCTTTGACACGCAAAAATAGAAACAAAAAATTTCAAAAAAAAAATGCGACAATTAAAAAGAAACAGCAATTAACAACAAAAAACTGAAAGAAAAAATGTGACATTATTATATTACCCAAATTTCTCAAACTCATTGCCCATTGTGTTGCACAGATAGTCTCTGACAAGATTTGGTGATTTTTTATCAGCTGAGAATTGAAAGGAAAGTGTCTCTTTCCATGGGAGTTTGGAAGAGAATCTGCCAGTGAAACTACTAGCATAACCACAGTGCTCCCCTGTTTTCCTCTGAGCTCTCTGTTTCTGAGACAGGGGAAGCTCAAAAAAATCATCCATGAAAACATGAGCATCAGATATCAACTTTTCATCAATTCCATGATTGATAACAAGAAAAAAACCATGTTTTTGACATGCTTCACCAACAACCTTTGATGCTTCCATTGCTGCAACTGGATCACCTGAGAGAAAACCTCCCAAATCAATGAATGGTACATCAAGCTCAGGTACGTTTAAACAAGCTTGTTCTTCATCAGGCCAAATGAATTGTGTTGGTAGATTAACTTGGTGTTTGAGAACTGATGCATCAAAAACTAGTGGTTTTTCTTGTTCTTTGTTTTCTTGGTTTGGTAGTTGTTGAGGCATGCTTGTTATGCATTCTATTGGCATTGCATTAATTAGTTAATAATACAAAAATTGTAGCTATGATCAAGAGAGAGAAAGAGTAGTTGTTATCACGAGGAGAGGGAATGAAAATAAGTTGATAGATGAGATGAAAGAAACGCCAAGGCCGTTTGTTTGGGAAATCTTGGAACAAACTTTGGAATCTTATATAAGCAGAGATACTAACAGTAGCACACGCGCGCAAACACTTACCCACAAACACTTCGAGTTGTATTACTTAAAGTGTTGTGACAAGAGGACAACGCTCCCCTTAACGTTCACTCTCTTATTTAGTGGAATCTACGTGGATACCATATTTTAGAAATGAATCTTACATAAAGTAGTGAGATTTGCACGAGTTTCATCCAATAGTAGAGTGAGTGTTAGAGAGTGTACTGATAAGGAAGTGTTTCTAACATTTTTTGTTTTGATAAATACCGAACATAACAACATAAAACGAAAAGATATGTGTTATTTGAAAAACCATTTGTGTGACAACTTTTAGGACAACCATATATTTACAAAGAAAATTATGTATTGACACGAAAACCAAAACAATAGAGAGAAAGTAAAAACATGATGTGAGTATGAGAGAGAGAAAGTTGTCACAAAAGTTATTACAAAACGGTTGTACAAATATCATTTCTCAAATAGAAAAACACGTGATAAATGATCAGATTTTTGTCTTATACAACAACATTTGGTTTGATGGACAAAATGTTATTTTGGTATTTTAGATAAGTGCGGTGTTGTAGAGAGCGAATGAATGCCTCGAGAAAATTCAAGAATGCATATGTGTATAGCTTGAATTGGCAAACAGTTCGGATTTGGTGGAATAAAGGAGGTAGTGGTGCCAATTTTTTTGCATCAACAAGCCACATTTATTGGGACAATTTCGCTATATGTTTTTCAGGAAGTTTAGCATTTCCCTTTAGATAACTTGTATTTGAGATAAAAAAAATTGTGTTGTGACTTTGTCAAGGAAAAGAATTTCAATTTTTATCCAACCATTGTCCCTTGTTTATCCAATCTACAAAACAGTTTTACAATCAAACACACTACAACTAAATTTGTCATGTCCAAACGTTTATTTTTCAGCATATCAAACCAACAGAGTATGTTTGTTTTGGCTTAAAAAATAATCATTTTGCTTTAAAAAATTCTAGAGATGTCTATTTAGAGATTTTTTTATAAGAAAATAAAAATTGAAGCTAATTTTTATTTGTTTACTAACATAAAAATCATTTAAAAAATGGTAGTGTTAACTTGTGTCTTTAGGGCACATGTTACGAAACCTAAAACAAGAAATATTCTCTAAAATTTTGTGCATTCAATTTATTTAAAAGTTAAAAATTAAATGTAATTCACACGTTCAAATACATTATTTCTATATTTGATTCATTAACTTGTGTCTTAAGGGCACAAGTTAGATTTCCCTTTAAAAAAATTTAAGTTCTTACACTCGATTTTGTTGAATTTAGAAAAGATAAATTTTGGAAAATCTACTAGAAATAACTTTTTATTTTGAGGTTAAAAATGATTTTAAAAAAATTTTTTTTTTTTTTTTAAACAAACAATATTAAAATAATAAAATTAATTTTTTTATGATAAAAATATATATTTTTTCAAAAAATAGCCAAAACAAATGAGCACTTGTATTAGAAAGGCTAGAAACACTCTATCTCTAACACTAACTCTTTTATTATGTGACACTCATAGGAATTTCACCATTTTAGGCGATACACATTTTCAAATGTTGGTGGATCCATACGAGTTTCACTCAATATGATAGTGGGTGTTAAAAAAGGATAGTTGATAGCTCTCCTTTTATTTAGACACATAAATCCGAATAATGTATTTCGGCACTCTATACTAAGGGTGTATTGGTTCGAATATTTATAGAAAATAAATTTGAACCAATAAAAATTTATTGGTTTGGCTTGATTTTTGCAATCTTTTTTTACGAAATTCAAACCAAACCGGTGAAGAACGAGATGATTTGGTTTGGTTTGATCGAATTGAAATTCTTACAAACTTAAGAAATTTATTTAAAAATATCCAAACATAAATAAATTTGAACTGATAAAAAATAATTGGTTTGGTTTTATTTTTTCAATCCTTTTTTATGAAATTCAAACCAAACTGATGAAGAACTAGATGAGTTGGCAGCTTGATTCGATTGAATTGACATTCTTTCAATTTTAAGAAATTTATTTAAAAATATCTAAAAGAAGCTAAAAAATAATTGGTTTGGTTTTATTTTTTCAATCCTTTTTTATGAAATTCAAACCAAACTGATGAAGAACTAGATGAGTTGGCAGCTTTATACTATTAACACAAGACAATAAGCTAAAAAAAATATTTGATCACGAAAAAATAAGCTAAAATAAAAGCACTAATAAAGTGTCAAATGAAAGGAGAAAAAAAACATACAATGTTTTGGTTTGGGTTGCGGGTGATAGATAGTGAACGACGAGAAATCTGTACCCTAACAAATAGAAGACGGGTTTGATTGGTTTGATACGATATGGATCATAATACGAAGAAAAAAAATGAACCAATTTAATTAGTTTGAATTGGATCTTCGAATTCATGGAATCATTAGTTTGGTCCTTACACTTCTACCACATACAATTGAGTGTGAACATCTGTCCGGAGAAGACACAACAAGCATATGAGAAAGAAAACTATTTTTTTCTTCTGAATATACATATATATATATATATATATATATATTTGGGTTTTGCTTGAAGACACCTTTTTTGAAGGTGTCTTTTAGCAAAGTTATAACTAAAAAGTGGAAATCATACATTGAGGTGTGAGTTGTTAAAAGACATATTTATGGATGGCTTCTAGCAAAACCCTATATATATAATATATATTGAAAATTAATAACTCTTATGTTGGTTGCTTTTTGTTTATTGTCTTGAGAATCTTATTTTGAAGTACATTCATCTTTTATTCTGAATTACGTTTTGGATTTGTCTTTATTAACGTAATGTATATTGATACTAGTATAAAAAAATATATCAAAAAACAGTACAGTGCATATTTTTATTTTAGTAATTTCAGTCAAAATGTTATTTGAATATTTTCCTAGAGCTACTTTGAATTTTACACAGATGAAAAAAATTCAAGATGTAAATAGTAATGAAATAATAATGATTTTTTTTATTTCGGCATAACTCAACTCCAAAAGCATTATGAGGTGAGAGTTGTCTTTACTTGTAACCACTATTCATGTCATATCATTATTATATAATAAATAAATAGATAAATGAGATTCTCGAGTAATATTAAAGAGTGAATATTTGTGGATTGTCCAACAAAACTATGATATATATTGATATCATATTAAAATTTTGAGCATTGGTCTAACTCGACTCCTATAGCTACCTTATTGCATGACAATATATTGCAAAATCCAAATCTTACATTGACTGAAGATATGATCTAAATTGAGCTTGTAAAGTTTGATCAATCATCGCTTTATACTAATCGATTTTGTACAATTAAGTTAACTTGTAATATAAGGTGGTATTAAAGCATATTTCAGATTTGTATTAAGCTATCATCAGACCCAATAGATGCTTGAGTATTGGGGAAAAAAATGAAGTCTTACATTGATTAGAGATACGATTTAAATAAAGTATGTACGGTCCAAATAATTCTCATCTTGCATTTCAATTTTTGAATTATGCTCAAAATACTGTAAAATATATCACGTTAAAAGATAGCTTATGCAAATATGCCCTGAATTTTGAGAAAGGAATCCAATGTGAGATAATTGTCGTGAATTTGAATCTTCTTTTATTTTTCAATAAGATAATATAGTTGTATTACAAAGAAAAAGACAGGCTAAGTGAGCTGGCTTAGTTAAAGCTTATAGCATGGAAGTGATGAAGATGAGTAAAAAAGATATTTTTGGATGCTCCTGATTCAGTCCATTCTGAAAAATAAATATCTTGCAAAGAAATTATTCCATTGTTGCTATATGTACTTCCACCTCGAACAAAACTTTCTTCAATGAAAAGTGCAATGGCGATGGAGATGGATTTTTTTTTTTTTTTTGGACATGGAAAAAGATGGAATTTGTTAACATATAACTTTATGCGTTTTATGAATAAGTATAATATGTCAAATGTATCAGATTAAGGTCATTAATTACGAAGTACAAAGTATGCAAAATTACAACCATACATTAATCGACACATACTCACTTTCTCTTTATAGAGTGAGAAAGTATGCTTGGATGACATCTTAAAATCGTTAGTGCACAATGCTACTTTCATACCCTCGACTTAGAGAGACCCCACTACTCTTTTAGATGAAACAACAACGGGAAACTTGATGCAAATTGTTAAAGTCAAATGTGGAAGTAACTACAAATGACTTGTGTCCACTCTCCACATTTTTTTCTTCAAAACTTTGATTTAATGACCGACTAATTTGAGGGGATTAATCTCACCGCTCACTTGCAGAGGGCTGTTCTAAGCCAGAGTAAAACTCTGTATGGACTTGCCCACCGAAGTTGGCACCAGAGAGAGTCGAACCTGAGACCTCGAGAGGAGTATACTTCAAGATCTCAAGCCAACCCCAAATGGGTTCACTCTGCACGTTTTTACTCTTGGAAATTGAATTACTAATTAGTGAAGAAGGCTAGCAATAATTTCTCGATAATACTTTCTCTAATATTCACTCTTTTATTGGGTGAAAATAATATATATTATATTATTTTATGTGGATTTCATTTTAAAGTGGAAAATTCATCGGTTTAACTCAATAAGAGAGTGAGTGTTCGAGAATGTTTAAAAAACAATGTTGCTAGCACTACTCTTAGACCATTCCCAATGAAAGGATATGTCCACTTAAGACATAGTACCTATGAAGTACCCCTATTGGGGGGGAATTATTTGAGTACATGATGGAAATATGCATTCTTAAGTGGAATCCATGTTTTTAAATATTAGAATACTGAAATGTAATTATATAGAGTTTTTGATATATAATTACATTCTTAAGTGGAATCCATTTTTTTAATGGTAATACCTAAAATATGATCAAAGTATGTGTTAGCGGTCAACACTCGAGGGGATTTAGTCCCACATCGGATAGATAGGATTCTTGACAAGAGTATATAAGGAGCAGGCACTCATCACCGTACAAGCCGGTTTTGTATGGATGAGTTAGGCCTTGATATTCGTTACATGGTATCAGAGCCTATCGGGTCCATCGTTGGGCTTGCATCGTCCACGCTTCAGGTCCATTTGACCGGACTGAAGCGTGAGGGGGTGTGTTAGCGGCCAACACTCGAGGGAATTTAGTCCCACATCGGATAAATAGGATTCTTGATAAGAGTATATAAAGAGGAGGCACTCCTCACCGTACAAGCCGGTTTTGTACGGATGAGTTAGGCCTCGATATTCGTTACAGTTTGTTATATTAATGTATATAATTAAACTAGATTGCTTGTTTTAGGACGCGGAGAAAAGAAAAAAAAAAGATAGAGGAGGCTCATAATAAATTAAAAGTTGCTCCTGCCCAGCTTAGAGTTAAAGCCTTAGGAAGGTGTTGAAGAAAAACCTTGTATACAAACTTATGGTAAATTGACGAGGAAAAAGTGTGACAACGATGAACAAACATATAGAATATGAATCGAGTACATGCTCAATACAAGGTAGCGTGGATCAATTACTATAATGACGAGTCCTATCAAAAGAGGATAACGCATCTTTTAATTTGTGGAAGCATTTGTTAACTATAGTAACTTAATGATGTAAAGAGCAAGCACATATGCTATTATATATGTAGAGATCACCTGTGGGAGGGTGGGTGGGGGTGGGGTGCTTGAGCAAGGGTTGCGACATCCGGTTATATTTTAAGGATTCCAAATGGACACACATCAATTTGTGACTTGGTAGTAAAGCATTATGCTATATGGTAGAGTTCTGTAGAGTCAGATTTGCAGAAAACTTTTTATGTTGATATCAGCTCAATATTATAGAAGGATAAAAGTGTTAGGGAATTATGGTGGAGCCTAAATTAATTGGGTGGATCGTCATAAACAAAACAAGTGAATTTTGAGATTATTCTATCTAAAATTTGAAGACTTTAGGTATACATGTCAAATCATATTTAACACAAACATTCTCTCGCTCAACTTTCACATTCTAGATCTAACACTGTGAATCACTTTCGCTCCTCTACCAAATCAATCGAACCAAACTTTGATACAATTGTTGAAACTTCTAGAAAAGGCATAAATAATAGGGTGGAATGATGAATCATCATACTGAACTCAGATAATCCATACATTTGAGTTTGGACGTCACATCTTCATCCAAAACTTAAGATTAAATAGTATATGAGTCACCTCATCCAATGTGAAACTTTTAACTCATAATTGACACATCAAAATAAAACAACGTGACATAGATATAGTGTTTCATGTTATGAATTTTGTTTATATGAGATTACAAAACATGACTTTTATGTTGTTTATATTCGAGATCGGAGAAAATATCATATAAATCATATACGTAAAGATACAACAAGAACAAGTCGTATCTCGCTAATTAAGGACGGGCTACATCGATATCAACATTCGCATGACACTTGTACAATAAATATCAGACAACTCAGATAAATGTCTCATAAAAATTTGTTTTTTTTTGTTTAGAAACTTCTTAGACAAATCTCAAACTCATCTGGCAAGAGTTTAAAATGTTTTTGAGCAATGCTAATCATTGAGGGGCTAAAGACATTCAATTTGATTAGAAGTTTTAAAGTTTTTTCGATAGTTGATGGATAAATAAAATGTCAAACACTATCATACTTTGATCTAGAATTTTTTTAAATCAAAACAAATTACTTAATTTAAATGCATATGTATATATTTTAATTCTCAATTTTTATCTTATATATACAGAGAGACGTTGCTGTCTTGTATTTTTTAAATTAACGTGTCCATATATTGGTGTCTGTGTCGAAATCCATATTTTATAGATCTGGTAACATTGTGTTTACATAGATGCCATGTTATAAGGAGCAGTTTGACAGAAAGTAAAATGATAGTAAAAAAACGTGATACTCTTAATACTATTTTCTTCCCTAAATCCTCAAAATACCAAAATCTCCATATCTAGAATTCCTCAAATCTGAAAAATTCCCATAATCTCTTTTTCCTTTAAATCTCTGATCTCTTCTTCCATAAATAGTGGAGATATGTGGAAGTGATTGCTTTGATTCACACTCCCCTTTATATAGTGGAGAGATGTGGATAGCATGAGTGTGATAGTGAATGATTTCACAATTTCAAGACTTAGTACAATATACTATCCATCATTTTATCAATGTACGTAAAACTTTCTACAGTCAATGATAAACTCCAAGAACGTGAAAAAAATTACTTTGAATGTAGTACTCTATCTATCAACTATGGATGAATTTCTTACGAATCTTCCCCTTCACAGTTTAATCAAGGGTTGTAGCAACTAATGATAACCACACACAAAAAATAGACAAAGCGTTAAAAAATAGTATATTAGACAGATGCAAAAAGAAAGATATAATAGACAGATCGAAAAAATAAGAAACATTTTGTGCAACTATCGTTAAAGATGCTCTGAAAGTGACAGAACCTAAACCCAGATTAACTTCCCAAACAAAAAGAGTCATCAATAGTTGAGGAATACCAGGAGGGCGCTTGAAACAGTAACAGACCAATGTTTCAAATCAAAAACGAGGAAGACACTGTATCTCTTCCTAAAGTAGATCACATATGCTGATTTAAACTAAGGAATTGAGTTCAAATGGTAAATAAGTTCTACCAAATGACAAATTATTCGAGATAAACTAGTTTTCCCATGGAAAGTATAACATGCATGTATTTCAAACATTTATAATTCAAATATCAAATGTTATACTCCCTCGGTTTGTTTCACAATGAGTGTCGTTTAAGGTTTTGACACACATGTTAATAAATGGAATGAAATAATCATTAGACATAACACTTTTACAAAACTGCTCTTACTTTATAAGAAAAAGACAAACTTAAAGTTGCGTTGAAAATTATATTGGAGAAAAGTTGGAATATTTATTGAGGGTAAAGTTGGAAGAAAAAAAATTAAAATTGTATTGGAAATTAAAGTTAAAGAAAAAAAAATTACTTTGGCTAAAGTGACATTCGTTATAAAACGGAGAGAGTATAATATTAGAACTCAACTTTCACAATTGTTTATTAAAAGTCTTATACTAAAAGGACCTAAAGGCTCATAACATAGTTAGCATCATATAATATGATCATCTTGTATCTAACGACTTGTTCACTTGCAACATCAATTTCTTAAAAATACAAATGATAAAAGATTAGTCTATTGATGATTTCAAATTCTTGATGGGCATAGAGCATTATTTTAAAGCATGTAGTTTAATTGTTGGGTTAAATATGTTTTTAGTCCTTACATTTTGCGCTCCTTTGATAAACAATCCCTACATTTAAGTAAATGTTTTTAAAATCCTCACATTTTATATCTGTTACCAAATTTAGTCTCTGCCGTCAATTTTCTGTCCAGTCACCAAACATACTTTTGATCTGGCAATTTGTTTTTTTACCTTTAAATATGTTTTTGGTCCCTATAAAATTGATACCTTCTAAGTTTAGTCTTTACTTAATTTTAATAGTTTTTTTTAGTCCCTATGAAAAAATTTTGCACTCAATATTAGTCCTTACTCAATCCAATTTGTTTAATTTATGCTTTAATCATGTTGCATTGTTTGAATATTAGGGGAGGCCATGTAAAAATCCATCCAATGTTGTTGAGAGTAGTTCTGCCAGGGGAAAGAAAGTAGTTGATGAGTCTAGTGATGTTGTGAAAAGGAAAAAACAACCTGCACCAAAGAAAGGAAAGTTGTTGCTGCTAAATCTGTGCCAGTGATGTCTAAGGCTGGTGATGCACCTCAACCTGATGTTGTAAGGGTTATTTAAGCCGCTAACTCATTACTGCACTTTATGGGTTCTTTTATTGGTTTCTGTTACGTGAACAAAGATATATAATTCACTGTTATGCTTGAAAGTTTGGTTATAACATAGAACAAATGAAACCAACTTTGTTAATGTGAAGTTATTTGTAACTAAAATTATTGCAGTCTACTGTCAATGAGGCTGAAGCCATGATGCAAGGATTGAAA
>Ga0315915_1007102_pt1 | contig 13510 bp, 6 predicted proteins | sample MpolbnodulesMG_FD_207738 | JGI IMG/M metagenome (GOLD analysis project Ga0315915, IMG submission 207738) | Medicago polymorpha root nodule microbial communities from Los Angeles, California, United States - branched nodules | ecosystem: Host-associated > Plants > Roots > Nodule | place: USA... | reverse complement strand
CTGAACTCACTCAGACTCTGAATTACTTCAGACTCTGAACCTGAGAACAGTTCTTCAACGTAAGGAACGAAAAAGTTTTTGAGAACACAATTCAACCCCCCCCTTCTTGTGTTTTTCTCACCTTCAATTTCTCTTGACACCTTCAATATGAGTTCAATCCATTTTGGTTTGGTTCATTTGATAAATATTTTGTACTTATAGTTATTTGTTTGAAGTATAAATGTTTGCACATAAGATTGAACAATTCTTTTGCTTTCAACTGTTGCTGAAATAGTTTGAATAACTTCACATGTTCTTCAGATGAGAAGTATTGTAGGTAAGTAATATGTCTCAATGTGCCAGAAGAAATACATTCAACTATTAATGAATTAGTTAGATAAATAGTAATGTGATTGATACTCCTGGATGTGTCTTCTTGCCTGAAAACATTTATTTATCCATTGTTAGTTGCGATGTTCGGATAATAGTTTACATTTCTAGGCTTATAGCCTTTTTTTCTATGATAAATCAAAATTTTATCTGTTTTTGTTTTGTTGTTGAGATGAATTAGATAGTTGTGACATGTGAGTTTTATAGCTTTCATGTGGTTTTACCAAGTTTTGAATTATTGGGTTACATGATTGACACACATTTTCTCTTTTTGTGTGGAATTGAATTGAATAGGAAACAAACCATCAATAGTAATTGGCCATTTGACACTATTAGATTATCATAATTATGTTAATTTGCAGAGAATGATTTTGACACTATTAGATTTATAATTGTTGATGTTAATGTGTGCTGCCATGTTGCTGAGGTATTGTTTTCTTGTGGGTATACTACTTTGTGGCATTTAGAGAGTTTCATTCCAACCATAGATGATAGTACAAAATTTATTAAACAGTCGAATAAATTATATGCCTTGGTTTGTAATAATTTTTGGATTAGTTTCTTAGTTGAATGCTTCTATCTGAAGATAATGGCATAGAAGTAAAAACTAGAAATGATTATTGATTGTGATTGGCAAAAGAATATCATAAACAAGCATTTAGTAAAATATGGTTTAGTTATATGCAGACTGATTTCCTTTTTTTAGGATTACGACTAAAGCTGATGAGCAAGTAACATTCTATAAAGCTGTTGAACATTGGGTTGACGCTTTGAAGGGCATAATATTTCTTGGTATGTTCAACCGTCATGGGAAGATTTTAAATTGAAACATGTTAATGTTAAGTTATATATGTTAATATAAACACTAATATGTTCCAACTGCTTATATTTTTTAACGTTTGCAGGTGATTTGGAATGCAAGTTAGCAAATATTGCTGTCATTATTGTTATATGACCCATTCGAAACAACACAGATTGGAAATTGATTTCATGAGATGTAAAATGCAATAGGATATGCTTCCAGAATTATTGCATATGTATAATATTGATTTCATGTTTGATCAGATGAGATCAAATATATTTTCTCCAAACCCCTTCACATTTGAAGTCATTCTATCTGTTTGCGAAAGAGCTGGCTTTGGCAATGATGCAAGTAAAATCTTCAATTTAATGCCTAAATATAAAATTGAAGCATCAAAGGAACATTTTGCTATAATGGTCAGACTTCTTCAAATGGTTAATTAACTGGCCTCATTTGGTGAGATTCCTTCCAAGGTTCTGTTTTTCCTGCTAATGACCATTTTGGTCCAATTCACTCTATACACTGTTTAGTGTAAAATTAATTTGAAGTTATTGATGATATGCATGTGGTCTTTATATATTTTAGTGAGCTCATGTAGATTCTCTGATATGTACTATATGTGATTTTTTGTTGTGATGAGATAGCCGGTTAAATGAATTAGGATGATCAAAAAGCACAATTACTTGACTTTGTTTATCACTACGGTGTATTTCTCCACAAGAGCTGCTTGATTTTCCAATGTGAAGAATAAATTTGACTGCAAAGTGCAAGTGAAATTTATAGGTATCATGATACATTAAATCTTATTGAAAAATATCACCATATACTTTACTGTAACATATGACTGAATTTCACAAAACGAACTCTTAAGCCACTGCACTAAAGAATACTTAGACAACTCACAACAATTCTTATATGGTAGATGTAATATGCAATTTGTGTGTATGTTTAAGAAGAATGTCTATATTAGTAATTTATTTATATTCATTACTATTTTTCTTTCATCAATATACTTATCAATAATTATACGATTTATTTTGCTTTTCACCAATACATTTACATTTTATATGACTCGAGTGAAAAGTCTAGTTTACATACTTAAGTAAACAAAGGATATGTATTGTATTACATGTTTCACCAAATTGAAATTTTTAATGAACATTGAATAAACCAATTTCAATATACCAACTTTAGGTTATTAAAGAAAAATTTAGAAATTCAAATTTGTATATATCCACTTTAGGTTAAAGAAAAAATTTAGAAATTTAAATTTTTATCCATTGTGAAATGTTACTGATTACAAAACATCATATGACATTTTTGGTTGTATTTTTAATACTTTTCTATATAAATGAACAACATTCCAAAGAATATTTAATGAATCACTTGATAATCAGTACATCAGGAATTTCATGATCATGTGAAGTGATACCGACAAATTTATAGTGGGAATCCAATCATTTGAACAAATTTTAGAAACAAAATATATTTATAATCAAGAAAAACATCGATGATGCATAAACAATCAATACATAAATATTTTTTTTAGGAGAATACATTTTTTTTTTTTTTAGGGAATAGGAGAATACAGAAATATTCTTTACTTCTACTGACAAAATATTATTTACTTCTATTGACAAAAGAAAATAAACTTTTTTGATGCCAATGACACCACTATCACTACCAATGCAAAGTTATTATGCATATTCTTGCATATTTTAATATGAAATTCATCGTATCAAAATAATAAGAGTTGAAGAGTAATATCAAGAAATAATAGTTGTTTTTGTAGTAGCAAAAGTTGGATGAGAAATCCAATTAATCTCAAGAAATAAATATTTGTATGTACAAATTTGAAGGTGCTAATCACATCATTCCTGATGGTAAGATCGTCCTTTTCATCTGGATGAGAAGAACTAAAGTTGGATCTCTTGTGCAACACACATTGGTCTCTTTTCCTAATAGTTACGAACATTAAAAATTAAGTGTAAAACACAAACTACAAAAACTCCTAAACTAAACCACACACTAACTCACTACTTGGATAAACAACATAATTAAATTAAGTGCTTATAATACAAATACTCAACATATGTGTTTCTTCATGAACTATTTCTGTAATAAAAGATAAAATAAAGCCAAGTGGTTTTGTTAGAAGCTAAAAGCTTAAGCTATCTTGAAGAGTTTATGGAAATAAAATAAAAGCTTATGCATATACTAACCATTCTACCACTAGTTGCCACACTAAATTTTGTAACAGTCGTATCAGAGTTGCGTTCAGTCATTCATTGGATGTAGCGGAATTTAACCTCGTGTCACCAACTATATATTCTGCAACATAGATTCTACTATCTTTTTTTAATAGTGGTATCAGAGTTGCATTCAGTCATTCACTAGAGGTAGAAAAATTTGATCTCGTGTCACCAACTATATTTTCTACAACATGAATTTTATTATCCTACTAAATTAAAAAATTTAGTTTATGACTCAAACACAAAAGGGGTATAGGTAGCCACAAGGATCTACTCTGTTTGTGTTTAAACCCAAAATTAAGAAGGCAATATAGGAGTCTAGGTAGCCTAACACCATGATCCTCTTAAGTTCAAGTCCAACTAAATGCCGCAAACCTTTGGCGAATAAGACTCAACTTCAGATAGAGTACAAGCCCAAGCAATAAATGAAATTGGAGACCTGCAACCTTTGATGCTCAACTTGAGTACAGGCGTAGGAAGAACAATGTAACTACTTGAGCAAGAGTGAGTCTCTATCAAGATTCTTCTACAAGAGTGACAAGGAAACCCACAAGCAACTATGAAGCAGGAATGCTCCCTATTAGAAATTTTCAACAAGATCAACAACGAGATTCACATGCAACTAAGCAGCAAGAGTGGTCCATGTTAGATGTCTTTAACAAGACTAACCGGAAAAATTACTAGATCAACTAAGGATGGAAGAATGGTCCATGTCATAATTCTTCAACAAGACCGACAAGGAGACCAATAACAAAATATTATGTCAAGAGGTGATAGAAATTTACTATCATATTGATGGAGGTAAGACCTGTCAAATTGATCAACTATGAAGAGTATCAATGCAGGATAAGATGATATCATAAATTTATGTTTGAGCAACTATGTACTACATTTGGAGTTTCCAAAATATGCATCAAGGAGGATAGTTGAAATTGATACATATTTCTAGAATATTTTAGTTAAAATAATGACAATGTCTATTAAAGATAACTAGAATAGCTTAAAGTTGATACATGCTTCTAGATTGTTCTATTACTGTTTATATTAAGTTGTAGTCTAGAAACATCTATAGTAAAGAATTTAGAAAAGGAAAACAAAAGCCTAGATTATTCTAGTTCTAGAAACATCTTCAAGAACCTATTAATAGACTTCTATGGGTGCAATTATATTCAAGTCTTTAAGATGCAATATCATTACTATTGAAGACTTCACCATATGAAATTCTCTCCTCCTACAATAAGCTAAAGTCTCTTCTTTTCATAATCTAAAATAAATAAATAAATAAATAAACAAACAAACAAGAAGAATAGTAGATAATGGATGTATCTAGGGGTGTTCATGGGTTGGGTCAACCCAGAAAACCTGGCTAAATCCACCCAAAAAATCCAAAAAAATGGGTTGGGTTGGGTAATTGTGTGGGTAACTGGGTATGGTTTCTAAAATAAGAAAAACCATAAAAATAAATAGGTTTCGGGTAAAACCAGATCCAAACCCAAAAACCCACTTACCCAATAATATTAGTATTTTTTATCTTTACTTTCATAGGTAGAAGAAAGTTATGTTTCCAAAACATACACATTGTACCCTATATATTGAAAATCAAAACACACTAGAGTTACAAATTAATATGTTGAATTGTTTGGTTGTTTTAATACTAATACAATTTTATGTCATGCAACTTTAGTTTGTTGCAAGTATTTTATGATGGAGTTTATTATTTGATATTCTATGATGCATAAAATTATATTAAAATAAGTTAAACATTGTTTTTAAGAAAATTTAAAAGTAGAGTACTATTTTAAAACAAAATAATGAGGACTTGTCATTTAATATTAAAAATATAGAAAAATAAGTTGGGTAACCCATTACCCAATCCAACCCAACCCAAAAATTAGTGGGTTTGCCCAAACCCACTTTAGTATAAGGTGGTTATTTTACCTCAATCAAACCGGAGTACCCTATTTAGTTTGGTTTTGGGTTTGGCCAAACTCAACCCAAACCCACCCACGAACACCCCTAGAGGTATCATGATTCAGCATGTATATCCATTTATTTGAAGTATTTGGGTTTCATAAATCAATCCAAATACACCCTTAATTAGCAAATTGCAAACCCTTATCATACCCAATTTCTAACTCTAAACAAATCTTAGATCAAGCAAATTTCAATCCAAATTTTAACCTATCAAATAATTTCAAGAAAAGAAAAACAGGAAGTGAAAAAATAGTCGCTACCTTGAGCAGTGGGTTTATAACAGATGAATCCATCATTGACAAGGGAACATGAGGTGGCTTCACCCCAAAAACAGTACCAACAAAGCTGACCTGAGCCTGTATTTGCGTCATGTCACCAGCAGTGGCAATGGCAGTCTTGAGATCCGTTTGTGGAAATCCAGAAAAGACAGTTCCATTCCCAACGACGGCAGAGAGGGTTGTACCGTCTGCGATTACAACATTTGAAGTGGAAACCAAAATCTCTTTGTGCTGAAACCCGATGAAGACTTTCCATGACTTGATTTCATGGTATCCGTTATTGAGCACGATCAACTTTGACTCGAATCGGTAGGGTTGCTTCGAATTCTTAGGGTTTCTGACGTGTGGCGGCAGTTGTACTCCAACGGTGGAGGAGTATGAGATCAGTACTCCGTTGCAGGCTCAACATCTGTAAAGAAAGTCGTAGCAAGTATGGTTGTTGCTACAACGGAGAAGAAGATGAAGCTACAGGGGTTTCCTAGTTGCGACATAATCGCGGTTGTGAGAGAAAGAAAAAAGAAAAGGAAAATGCTAACCGGTGCCCCCGGGGCATTGGTTAAGGATATGAAAAAGGAAGTTATATAGTAGTTAATGCATTGAAATTGTGTAATTAATTTATAATAAAGTCAAAAACAGTTTCCTTTTATGGTAATAATTCCCTTTTATGGTATGCTTAACCAGTGCCCCGGGGGCACCGGTTAGCAGGACCCAATAAAAAAAATGTATTAAAAAATAAAATCATTAATATAGTTTAATATTTTCACACTGATATGTTTGGACGAAAAATATTTTTATATCATTTAGATCGATCCTTAGCATTGATGGGAGTCAAATTTTCTTGTGGAAAATGGCAATAAAGTACATAGTTTTGAAGAGAGTCAAATTGTATGGTGGAAAATGGTATAATAAAGTACATAGTTTTGAATATTGTCTTTTTATTGAGATTTTATTATTAACTTTTTTTGTTTTTCTAGATTCTTTCTATTAATGATAGTCATATCTAAGACTAATTTTCTTTAGGAATAGTTGACCCAACATTTTTCTTTTGGTTTAAAGCTAATTTATAATTAAAGTAATATATAGGATCTTTAAAAATAAAGTTAAAATTGTTTGACAATTTTTTATTTTCTTCTAACTTAAAAAAGATGTGTTGATTTTTTTACTAAGCAAAGGAAAATATATTAAATAAAGAAAGTACAAAGCTGGGGACATCGACCTGACCCAACAACCACATCATCATCTCAAAAAGAGAATTACAACAAAGGTTAAACAAAATTAATGGTATAAAAACTCTAATAGTGTGTTTGGATGGGGTAATTGAGAAATTTTGAATTTTAGGTAATTCAAATGATTCAATTAAATTGCTTTCATTTTTAAATATTATTGTTTGGATAGAGTAAAAAAAATTCATTGTCAACATTTTTGGGCAACTTTTATAAATTTTATTTTTTTAGCCAAATTTTTAAATTGAAATTAGGGGTCAATTTGCAAATATAAAAAATTTTGAGAGTCAAATTATAATTTTTGAAAATTTTGAGAGGTCCATTTACAATTTTTTGAAAATTTATTGGGGTCAAATTGAAAATTTTGGAAAATTTGAAGACCAAAACGCAAAATTTGAACATTTTTAAAGTGATATTTGTACTACCTTCCCGTCAATTGCATACTTGAACTATAACATTATGTTTATGCATTTAGTTACATCACTAGATAAAGATTAATTTTATTTTTTTTTGACAAAAGATAAAGATTAAAGTTGATAAATACTATGATTTAGCGAGATATGAAATTTTGAGTTAATTACCTTGTTTTTCGCTTTGAACAAGTCGTAGACTTTAACTCTCAAATTCTTCTTTTTAAAGATGCATGCACTACTTTCCCCCACAAATTCATAGTAAGAGATAACTTTGGAAATGTACTTGTGAGTTTGCATGTTTTACACACAATAGTAGTTAGTGTTGCACGATATCTATGAGGTCTCTCTGAATTTAAGTTTCTTTTCAAAGCATAGTGAACATAAGACTTTGGGGTTAATGCATTGATTGATTAAGTACTTGTGTCTAATTTACCATTTACATGGTCTAACTGTTTTCTTGACATGCATTATTTGTTTAATTTCATTAATTATGAATAAACATTTGTACAAAGATAGGATGTGGCATGTACGGTACCATAACCATTACTTCTAGTCCTATCATAGATCTTGCAGTCCCAGAATGTTTTGAAGTACGTGGAGTCCTTTTTCCCTTAGTTTTATTGTGTTGTGAAATTGTTTTCCTCTTGATGAATCCTTAGTCAGAAGTTGAATACTCTCTTGTCAAGATAGTTTTCGATTTCCTTAAGTCAATTTATGGCAAAAAAAATGTTTATCCCACCCGATGGATCATGGAATTAAATTTATAGATTTGGTTATACACCAATTCTTTCGAGGTCTTGTTAGATTTAATGTTAAAGTGTTTTACCCGATTAGTGATCATTTACGAATATTGTTATCTCAAGGCAAGGTAATTGTCAACGAACAATAATTCTTTTAGGCAACTTATAACCTAGGTTCTTTTTCACGTTTTTATGATTTCTAAAAGGAGCATTGCTAAATAAAGCGACATAATTAATCCCGAGCGCATCACGAATTTAAATTTAACCAATAAAAAGTTGCCAAGCCCGGAATACATGGGAAGTCACAGTAAAAGATGGATTTCAAAAAAAAAAAAAAAGGCTTGGCAAAATAAAGGTCGGGATGAATTCGGGATAATGCTTTCACATTATATAGCATTTTTCTTCTAAAAGTGTCGTCGTATTCTTCAAAAGTTTAATAGTCTTGATTTTGAGAACCTCAAGTAGAGAGGGTAGCACCATCACTTGATGTTGGTATATCACCAAAGACTACCACTAATAAATATTCCTATTTGTCAATCAACCCTCTTGTCCGGGACATATAATTCCCGGACATATAATGGACCCTCAAGACAGTTGTCCCATGTTTCATCTTCAACAACTTTTTATGTCTATTGTGTGTTTTGAAAACTTTAAAGGAACTACTTTCGTTTGTACTAAAATGAATGTTAATGAATTGCCAAAATAAATGATTCTGGATTTTAGATGTATGAAAATCAAAGAAACTAATTGTATTGGAACCGATGTGCAAACTATCTCATCTAGCTAAGAGGACCAATACTATAGAAAATTGATTAAATTGATCAACAACCAAAAAAATTGGACCAAACCAAATTTTTATCATTTCATAGGAGATAAGCAATTTATTTAATCTTTGGTAACAATATAATTTTAAGAAAAAAGTTAACTAAATGAGATTTTGATACATACTTGGATCAGTTGCGACAATGGTTGCAAGGCTATAATAGAGTATAAACCTTTGGTGAAGTCATTGAAGAAATGAAATGGAGAGGTGTGATGTATTTCATCTTTTATTTTTATTATGAGGTGATTTTACTTTCTATGTCTGACTTCTATTTATAGATAGAACATGGGATGACATGAGGAATGATGATAGTGTAAAATGGATTGAGTTTGACAGATTTGATAAAAGTTGGCACATTGGAAAGCAAGATCATAGCAACAGCACGCGACAATTCAATTGCATTGATGATGGGCACTGTTCCCTCCTATGTTTTAAAAGGCCTTTCTATAGAAAATTGCTAATCTCTGTTTGAGAAATGGGTATTATATTCAAGGAAGACGAAGAAGACAAACCTCCAAATCTAGTTGAGATAGGAAAAGAAATTGTGAAAAAAGACAATGAGAGTCATTTAATACTGAGGCATGTTTGATTTTCTTTCAACAATATCAAATAAAAAATTGTATACACAATTCCCTCTTAAAGCTGCTCCAAATAAAGGAAAAATACAACGAAAAATTAAAACTAAGGAATACCACAAGGGAAATACATCCCTCTACAATGATCATCTGAAGTCTCGACCAAAATCGAGGTTTGTAGCTTATTTGTACACCGATTAATCTCGCGGAAGACATGATTAACCTCACTACTCCATTCCTTCCGATCAGCAAGAGATAGAGCTTCGCGAAGGTTACAGGTTTCTGATAACAAGCTTTGTCCATATATTACATTCATTTTCCTTCAAAAAAGTTCCCGTATTAATTCAGATATTATGTTCATGGCATTTCATTTAGTAATTATTAATACTGTCGATGCACGTTGATGCGTTATAAAATCACATAGGACAGTTGCATTTTCCTCAATAAGAATTACGTATATAACTCCAGCATCCTTTTTCTCAAAGCATGCAATGAATTATGATAGGACGGTTACATTTTGAGTAAATTTACGATTTATATCAAAATTGGCGTTGAATGTGAGTATACTATGCTTTTATTTAATAACAAGTAATACTTTTGATGCTTGACCAAAAAAAAAAGTAATACTTTTGATTTTTTTAGAGGCATTAATACGTTTGATAGAAAGTATTAATACATGTTGATGCGTGTAAAATCAAATTTGATTTTTTTTTTTTTTGAAAGAATCAAATTTGATTTTGTTTTCCTTATAATTTACTAATAAGAGTTTTATTAGTTTTTGTTTTTTTTGGAAAACTATTAGCATTATTCTTTTTTCTCAAAGCATTTATACTAAAATTGGCGTGGATGTGATATAAATGTTTTTTAATGTCTTTCTTTGTACGTTATAAACATCGATCTTGCTCACAAATGATGTATCATAGAATACTAGTCATCTTCATCTTCATTTGTAAAGGCTGAAGGATATATCTTCAATGGCTAAAATTTTATATCTCAAGGATACCATTATTTTCGTCCTCGCTTTGGCTTTTGTGATCGAGCTTGTTTCTGTGAGTTTTCTCTTTGTTTCCTTGCTTCAATATTTTTTTTTTTAAGTAGAATTTTCTTTTGTTTGTTTGTTTGTTACAGTGATGAAGATCACTTAAAAAACAATTATAAAAATGATTTTGAGGTTTTTTTAACTAATAAAAGAGCTGTAGGCTGAACCATTTTACAAACATGTCAAAAATTGCTTTTTCAAAACGAAAATAAACTCTAATATTAAGTAATTGTTTTTAGGCCAAAAGTTATTCCTTCATCTGCATTAGGCATTGGGCCTGATTAGATATAAGTAATCAGTTTTACAAAAAAATAGCTTCTAATACATAAAAACTACGACTCCATTTTCACTCTATCGATTTTTTGCCTGCCCTATGCAATTTAGATTATGAAATCCGAACAATCTATAAAAACCTCAAAAACACGTTAAAACATTTCGGATTTTATAATTCGAATAAGACGTGCGAGAAACTCAAAAGATGAAAAAAATAATAGCCTAAAACTATTGATATTAGATTGCATTTACGGTAACCTTTGGCCTTTTGAGTTTTGATTGAATTTGATGTTTGATTAGTTCTGTTTTCTGATTATTTTATTGTTGAAATAAAAATCCACAGGCTGGTGGTGAGGGATCACTTCGTCCAAACGGTAATAGTTAAAATATTTTTATTATCCTTTTTTTTATTTATAAAATTTCAATCTCTTTGGAATCTTATAATTAAAGGAAAACTAGAAAAATATTAATAATATGATTTAATTACATTTTTCAGAATGTGGTCATGCATGTGAGCATCGATGTTCAAAGACTTCTCACAAGAAACCGTGTTTGTTCTTCTGCAAAAAATGTTGTGCAAAATGTTTGTGTGTTCCATCTGGAACTTATGGCAACAAACAAGAATGTCCGTGCTATAACAACTGGAAGACTAAGGAAGGAAAACCAAAGTGCCCCTAATTCATGATGTTTTTGCTCCCACGCGGCTCGTTTGTGAGCCGTGAGGGGTTGCCTCTTTCGTTTTTTCGTGTTTACTCCTTTGATTTGGACTCGAGTATTGCTTGTGCTCATTGTATCTCCTTTGTTCAGCTTGATTCATTATTATTAACAATAATTTTTTGCCATTCAAAAAACTAATGAAGGGAAACCAAAGTACCTCTAAATTCTAATCGAAGTTACTTCATTTTTTGTTTCACGAAATGTTAGCGTACTCTTGATCATGCTATTGAATTTGTTGTAATATTTCTAGCTTTATCCACAAGTTATCTATGCAGCTTTTGATATAAAAAGACAATGAATAATGCTAGCCGTCTTTTTATCAAAGAAATAAAAACAATGTTACTAGAAATTATTATGTATACATTATTAGAGAAGAAGTACTCGCAATATCCTCCAAAACATTATTAGAGAAGAAGACTTGATTTCTGAAGATTCGGTTTTTGTCATAAACATCACGAAATTCTTTTCACATTGGACAAATTAAAACCGTGGACGCCTCAACAACTAAAATTAGATCATCAACAAAGCACATGCCAGAAATAAAAGGATACTAGACGTCTACCCGTGCGACACGCACAAACAATATTTATAGAATTATTCTTAATAATCGGTGTACTTAAATATATTGTTTTGAATACATTGATGTGAATAATATTGGTCGCACTTTCAATTTAGACCTTAAAAAAATAGGTGCTTGAGTATTTCAAAAAGTTTTTCTTTTTTTAATGAGTTTATCATATAAATGAAATGAGTCAATATTAGTGGTGTGGTTTAGTGGGACGGGGTTAGTGAAATACAATTAAAAGTGATACGGTTTAGTAGAAAAACTAACTAGAAGTCTATTGATTTTTTTTGGACGTGTTGCATTAGTGATTAGGAGTTTAGGCTGGCTAGAATGTCTTGAGAGAGACATTTTTAAATCGAAGAGGAATATTAAAATATATGTATCATTAAGAACAATAGTAGAACCCTTCCGCTCCATAACCATGTTGCAAATATTGGAAGCCATTATTTAGAATTTTCTAAATAGAATAAAATTTTAAATAAAAATAAGAAGTTAAAACATATTACATTACAATTAAGAAGTTAAAATTTAAATGCAGCTTTTTTTTAAAAGAAAAGTGTATGAGAAGTTAAAGATCGGTCAAAGTTATATATGGATGACATGTCTTAATGCGTGACTAAGATGAATAAAAATTTAAAAGTAGTACTTACAATGACACTTTGAGATTACTTATATAGTGGAAGGTTGGATGAGTTTGGCAAAAAAAATGATTTTCGATCTAAAAAAAAGATTTAAATAAACTTTTTGCAACAAATTATTCTCTAAAGCAAAGATAAGAGCATATGAGAGAAAATATCACAAAAAAAGAAGAAGAATGGAATATATGTGTACAATAATCCCATAAAAAAAAGTTACGCAAACTAATCAATGAGTAGTGCTATACTAATCATCGAAAACTAAAAACCCGTGAGGGAAAATCTACTATGCAATTGAAGATCGTGCTACCTGACAATCATAATTTGTTGATAGAGAACTTTACTTGAGATTTTCAAATGTGAATAACCAACATGATAAGGAACATAATATTATAAGCATCCCTGTTGTAGGCTAATGCTTCAAAGCAGACACACGTGCAATATTTGTAGAATTATTCTTAATAATTGATGTAATTTAAACGTATAGTTTTGAATATATTTGTGTGAATGCTTTTTTTTGTTTGTTGAGAGAGACATTGTAAGATTATAATTAAGAATGATGATATGAGAATAATAAATAGATATGTTAAACTTTAAATTTTGATACAAATAGAGATTAAACCGAAAGAAACAACAAAAATGATAAAGTGACACAAAAAATTAAACACAAAATCAACACCGTATAACTATACTTATTTTTGCACCTCTTTTTTTTTTTTTCTTTTTCCGTTCCCTCTTCTTCTCTCCACTTCTGCAACTCAGTGTCTCTCTATCTTCAATTCTCTCTCCCCTCCCTCTTCTCTGTTACTCTCCCTCTTCTCTATCTCACCAT
>Ga0315915_1007097_pt1 | contig 13514 bp, 10 predicted proteins | sample MpolbnodulesMG_FD_207738 | JGI IMG/M metagenome (GOLD analysis project Ga0315915, IMG submission 207738) | Medicago polymorpha root nodule microbial communities from Los Angeles, California, United States - branched nodules | ecosystem: Host-associated > Plants > Roots > Nodule | place: USA... | reverse complement strand
GTTGTAAACAAACAAACAAATTACTTTATCAACTTAAAATGATAATCGATGTCGAACAATCCATGATGTCGCACTAGTCCCTGAGGAGACGATACATAAATACTTACTTTTGATATACGTAAATATGTTACATCAGTATGCCCTAGCAAAGCATACAGAGCTAGGAGTCTTGCAAAAGAACTAGTTGATGGATCTTTTAGGGAACAATACACAAGGATGTATGACTACTGTCATGAACTTCTGAGATTAAATGAAGGATCTACTGTTAGGGTGACTACTATACCATTTCAAGGGACTGAGGTGATTTGAGCAACCCTAATGCAGTATTTTGCCCTCACTTTCAAAGGGTTTATGTATGTTTTAAAGCCTGCAAAGAAAGTTTCATGAAGTGCAGACCCATAATTGGCCTTGATGGATGCTTTCTCAAAGGGTACTATGGTGGTCAGCTGTTGGCTGCTATTGGGAGGGATCCTAATGATCAGCTACCAATTGCATTTACAATTGTAGAAGGTGAGACTAAAGAATCATGGAAATGGTTCTTAGAACTGTTGATTAATGATTTGGGTGGCACTAGACTGTTCAAGACATATACAATTATAAGTGACCAACAAAAGGTAAAAAAAATTCTATTGATCTACACTTCTTAATTTATAGCAGATTTACATTTTATACCAACTCAAGTTTGCTCTTACAACAGGGTCTTTTACCAGCTATTGATGAATTAGCAAATGGAATTGAACAAAGGTTTTGTGTCAGGCATCTATATAACAATTTCAGAAAGAAGCACCCAGGGAAGAAACTGAAGCAGTTGATGTGGAGAGCAGCAAATGCCACATATGCTAATGCATTTGAAAGAGAGATGAAGGAGATCAAATCCATCTCAGAAGGAGCATTTGAATATCTAATGAACATTCCACCTAGACATTGGAGCAAAGCTTTCTTTAAATCTGGTTCAAAGTGTGATACTTTGGTCAATAACATGTCAGAAACCTTTAATTCAGTCATAGTGAATGCAAGGTCCAAACCTGTGATTACTAACATGGAGGAAATCAGACTATATATGATGGAAAGATGGCAGAAAAACAGAGAAAAAATCTCAAGGTATGAAGGTGGTGTTCTGCCTAATATTAAGAAAAGGCTTGAGAAGGAATCATCTTATACCAAAAACTGGCTTGTAAGGTAAAATTTCCATTTTACCAAATTTTGTCTTTGTTAAATTAAATGATATAAGTTCTGGTGTATATTTGCTTAAGTGTTATATGTTGTTTTTTTGGCATATTAGGCGTGGTGGTGAACATGACTATCAAGTCACACACATATCTGTAGGTGGACACAAATATTCTGTGAACTTGTTGAGACAGGTTTGTGATTGCAGAAAATGACTTCTGACAGGACTGCCTTGTTGTCATGCTATTGCATGTATGAAACACCAAAACTTGGACATTGAGTCATATGTCCCTATTGAATTCAGGAAGGAAAGATATGTTGAATGTTATAGTAGCATTATATACCCTGCTAATGGACAAAATTTATGGGTGAGGACCGAGTATACTGATTTACAACCACCACCCATAAAAAGGCAACCTGGAAGGCCAAAAAAGAAGAGAAGACTAGAAGGTGGAGAATTAAGGAAGAATGATAGTGAGATGAGAGGGGCAACATATGGCATCAAGTGTAGCAGGTGTAAACAACTTGGCCATAACAAGTCAACCTGTAAACTTCCACCACCACCTCCACCACCAACTAAAGGTGCAAATGGTAGTACATCTACTCAGCAGGGAACTACTACTTCAGTTCCAACTCAGCAGACAACAACACAGTCAGCTCCATATCAGGTCACTGCACCAACTCAGACAGCTCCTACTAATCAAGGTACTACTCACTCAGCTCCAAGAAGGCAAAGGGCTGCAACAACTCATCAGCCTAGTGCATCAACTCAAAATCCATCTCAACAGCCTAGTGCATCAACTCAACCACCAAAGAGTAAGAAGAGAAAGACCAAGGAGAGGGTTGTATCATCTCAACCTCCTGCTGTGAAGAAACCAAGACAGAAAGCAAGGAAAGATGGTGTGGCCTCTACACAACCTATGTAACTTTGATGTTTTACCAAACACATCACATTTATCTTTTTGTAACTGTAATGTCTAGAACATCTATCCATCATGTTATGCCCTTTTGGTTGAGTACTATTGGTTCTGCATATTTGGTGTAATGTCTAGAACATCTAATTTAGATTATGCCCTTTTGTTTAAGTAATTATGGTTATGTAATGTTGATGTAATGTCTAGAGCATGTTACGTCTAGAACATCTAATGTGCTTTTGGTGTCATATTCTGCACAAATGGTGTAATGGCTAAGACCCTATTTTTTGGTTAATTACTAATGATATCAACTATATTTTACTTCTCAATTTTGTGTCATTATACAGTTTGGCAGGTTAAGTACTTACTAATGATATCAAAATTTGCTTGAAATTTGATATCATTATCACATTGCAATATAATTTCCAACAATGATATAAACCATATTGTTATAGAGTAACCTTCAATTTTTGTACCAAATAACATCATTTTCATTACTCTTCATAAAGAACTACAATTCATTACCTAATAACATAACATAGCTGCAAACTAAACAAGAAAACTACAATAAGAAACAAAACCAGTGACAATCCTTAACAACACTTTCAATCAGAGACTAATTCACTAACAATTATGACCTATTTGCATAGTATAACTGTCCCTAGTACCAAAAAGGTCCCAAAGGAAACAAAGCCAAAAACAAGTGACAACTTTAACCAATTTTTTGTCTTTGCTAATTCCATCTTCAACTTCCTGTTCTTCCTCTTTGTTTTCTCACTCTTCAGCTTCAGTTCCAATCACTCCTCTTTGGACTCAGTACGAAAATCTTCATCCTCTACCAACTTAAAGAACCCACACCCTTTTTCAAATGAATTCCTATAATTATTGCAACCCCAAAATTTCTTACCACAATTCGAATTTGAAGTATCATTCACTGTTCTTATTACTGCTGAGTCATACCTGCTTACTCATCTCAGTTTTTTTACACCTGGCACGCCTACCTGTACAAAACTAACGTTTTTTGAAAAAATCTGACGGAAAGGACTACATTAGGTAACAGCAGGTGAGTTAAGGGACTTGTTTGACAAAGTTTATACTTATGGAACTAAATTGAATAAAAGAAATAAGTTAAGGGACTGGCAGATCGATTAAACCTAATATGTATGGTAGATATTTGTGCCGTTCAAATTCTTCAATTACTCTTTATAACATTTTTTAGAATTTGTCTTAAGCTCATACGTGTCAATCCTCTTTGCTATTTAAATACAAATAAAACTCATTTTGATAATTACATTTTTTTAGAAGTCATTTTGATAATTACCTGTTAAAAATATTTTCATCGAAATATCCAAAGAAAATTAATTGGTAAGAATCAATTTTACGGGAATGCATCCAAACATAAATTAGTTTATGTCAAACTTACTTTTATCTAAAAAAACACAAAACACAAGTTTATTAAAAGAAAATCAACTTTTAACTAAAATCAATTATGCCAAACTTAATTCTATCAAAATTAAATCTCGCAACTGTTAGATCCGTTTCTGAGATTCTGATGGTCTAGGACGAAACTGTAATTTAGACCCTATGACCATTTCTAGATACAAAGTCACTAATAATTATGTTTGCAAAAATATATTCATCATATCTTTCTTGATACAAAGTCAATCATTAAAATTTGTGCATTTTTTTTTAAATTCATCATTATCCAATGATTTCAAGGTTTTTGCATCAAATAAAAAACCAACAATACTTTCAAATACTTCTAACTGCTCAAATATAATTTTCAATGAAGTTATTAACATATCAACAACAACCAAAAAATGATTGACTCTAAAAGATTTCATGGATGATTGTATTTGCTCATCATTATCATTCTCATCATATTGTCTTTTTCTAAAGTTACGACACTTTGTTGTAAGAGTCAGCTCTATACTCATATCAAATACAAGACTTTTTGGCAACAATCATACTAGATTCAAAGTCTTCATTTATATATTTTTCAATGTACAATATTATACCTTACACTTTTTTAAAATTTTAGGGCCAATATTCTAGACTTGTTTTCTAGAGAATAGGACGGTCGCCTTACCATGCTTAATCCAATGATTAACATCATGGAGAGTTATGTGATAAAAAAGATTACTTATATCTAATTATCTTTTTTGACAAATTATATCTAATTATCATATTATAGTAAAAATTATACATTGGGTATTTTCTCAAAAATATGATCTTGTAAAATAATCATTAATATCATTTTTTCTAGATCAAATAACCTACAGATTATAAATTTACCTCTTAAGATAAATATATGGAAAATCCGATGTTTGACAAAAATTTCCTCATTCATTTTCTTATTAAAAAGATTATTGTAAAAATATAATATAATTTTGAGATATTATTATTTAATGAAATGGAACCTTTATTTTTGGGTGAGAAATGTATTATCCATTCTAGCGGGAAGAAACAAAAACGGTTGGAGGAGACCAACAATGGTGTTGGTTTGTGCTTCTTCCACACTTTCACTCACAAAGTTTGTTCCTTTCATTTCTCAAACTTCAACAACATCTGTTGGTTCCTCTTTCCTATCCAACAGAGACACTAATGTTTCTGTTGCTGTTCCATTACTTGTTTGCCATGCTAAGAAAAAAATCGGTTTTTTTGATCGAATTCTAGATTACATTGAAGGTACGTACATGGTTGATACTTTTTTTTTATTTTTTATTATTGTTCTTATAATAAAGTTTCAATTTTCATGTTTTTCAATTTCTGGGTTTAATTTTTAGGTGGTCCTAAATTAAGGAAATGGTATGGTGCACCTGATCTTCTTGAAAAAGAAGGTACTTCCACAGCAAATGATGGTGATGATAATTTTCCAGGTAAATGAAGAGACCATGTTTGGATAAACCACTTAATTAAGCACTTTATGTATGCCTATGAGCTATTTCTATAGAGAAAGATTTAAAAAATCTAATTTCTTGGAGAGCTTTTGAAAATAAGCTTTAAACAGCTTATGAACATATCATAAGCTGTTTTCATATGTTGTCCCAAACATTATCACAAATGCTTATGTCAGTAGATAAGCTTAAATAAACCAATTCAAACAGTCCCTTAATTAAGTGCTTATATCATAAGCGCGTATCATATAAGTAGTTATGCCTAAGCTGTTTCTATAACATAAAAGACAAAATAAAGTCAAACTATTTTCATATAAGTTATTTTCATATGCTATCTTGGAGTGCTTAAGGAAATAAGCTGAAAAAAATTTATGGGCATGCCATAAGCTATTTTCATATGCTCTTCCAAACACTTTCGCAAGTACTTATGCAAATAGATAAACTCAAATAAACCAATTGAAACAGGACCTTAAATGACTCAGTGATCCATATATGTTGTTTATATGGGTATCTACTGTCTGTGTTTTGAGTGAAAGTGATTTTGTTTGACTCAATTGTTTCAAAGCAGAAGATGAAGTTAGGGATGCAGTCCTGGTAACAGACGGAGATAGTGAGATCGGTCAGGTTTGCTTGCCTTTTTTTATCTCCTTAACACGCATCACTTGCTTAGTAGTTTTCGAGGTTTTAATAGCGGTTGCATCGTGATCCTTCATTTTTTTTTTTTGCATAGAATCACCGTCAAATGCAATTTATGCTGTGCTGTCTTAATCACCTTTGCATTGCAGTCGCAGTAAAAAAACACCATGATATCATGGCCTAGGTCTCAGTCGCATGCCCTTTTTGAAATTAATATTGTTGCTTGATAAGACGATGCATCCGAACATTGAAATTCTGATTTACAAAGACATGGTTGCTTATGACTAAAAAGTCAGTATAAAGATAAACTGATTACATGTTAGTTGTTTGATCCTGGATGGTAGACGATCCGATTCCCTCAGGCAATGCATTGTCTGAGATACAAAATAATTTGCACTTTATTTTTGTAGTCAGTAAGTTGCCTTCATAGAATCTGATAATTCATAAATGGTGTTGTATCCATAACATTCATTGATTCACATCAATGATTGAATTCTGATTTGTGCTGTGTTTTTTGGCTTATGCAGATGGTGATATTGTCATTGATTGTAAACAAATCTCAAATAAAGGCATTGGTGAAGGATAAAAGAGTTGCACTTGAAGCCTTTGGAAATTATGTTGAGGTAGGTGAATTTAATTTGCAAAATCACTAACAGATAGTAGTAACTTTATATTGTTTGTTTGTACTTTGTTTATTTGTTCTTATATTCCCATTATTGATTCCATGTTGCTTGTTGCAAAGTCAATGACAGGAGATACAAGCGACAATCGATTCCTCAAGAAAGCTCTGAGAGGAGTTCGCACAATTATATGCCCAAACGTATGTATAACTTGCCATGCCTTTCTATATACATGTTTCTATGCTCTTAGACATAGCTAAAATACTCCACAAACCTAATTTGCTTATTTCATAACCTTTTCAATGAAGTTTAGCATTTTGTCAAGGTTTTATGGCTTATAGAAATCATTTAACTGAAATAGTATTTAGTTTCTAATTCATAAAGACCTTATAAGTTTAGGTTTTGTCTAACATGCACAAGCAAAATGGTCTTGCACCATGCACAAGTGCCCTTTCCACCATTAGATAAAAAAGTCACATCATATTTAATTTAATTTAATGGTAAGATTTATTGATCCAGTGGTGGAAACTAGCTTGTGTATGATGCAAGATTTGTCTCACTTATGCACCACAGAATTCGCCGTAAGTTTATAGTGCTTATCCATAGTTAAATATTAGAAACTGAGGTGCAGAAGTTAATTTCAACTTATGAGAGAAGTTATTAGTTAGCCTTCAATGATATCACAAATCCACAACTTCTTTTAATGAAATGACATGCAAAGAATCATTTGTGTCAATGATATCACAAATTCACAACTTCAAACAATTTTCTGAACAAATGGTTGATTGATTTTATTCTTTTCCAGGAGGGTTTTATTTCTAGTGTTGGTAGCCTTCAAGGGGTAAAGCATGTGGTCCTCTTATCACAGGTACTTTCTTTATTCCCTTGTACCATCACAAAGACAACCTTTGTTCTGTTTTAATAAAGTTGCAGTTGTCAGTTTATAGTGGTAAAACTGGCATTGAATCTATGATGAAAAACAATGCAAAGAAATTGGCTGAGCAAGATGAATCTGTATTAAGGAGCTCAGGAATTCCTTACACCATAATCAGGACTGGTGAATTGCAAGATACACCTGGTGGGAAGCAAGGCTTTACCTTTGACAAGGTACAGTCTATCAGCTTTAATTTCTTCTTACTTTATGAATAAAACAAGTTGACACATAAGTGATTCTTAGAATATATACCGAGACTAACTCGTCCTAATAAAATCAGCTCGTAAGGCGAGAGTTGTCAACCACTTATAAATTCATATTCAAACCTTAGCTCACCTCATGTGAGACTTTTAACACCTCACGTTCAAGATTAGATTTTGAGAACGTGATCCAATAGCGCGTGACCTAATGGATCTTGGATAGACTTTAATATCATCTTACTCATTCTTATAAAATCGGCTTCTAAGGTGAGAACTGCTCACCACTTATGCTCTCAATATCAAAATCCTCTTACGTGTTACACAGGTGTATAGATGCTTAGTGAAATTTTGGAAGGATTGACATATATGCATTCTGCTTGAATCATTGTTATTCATGTCAACTTGAAATCTCTTGGACAAGAGAAGAGTTTAATAATGGCGCATTAAACAGACATCTAATCAAATTTCATCATTTTTTTCCACATTAGTATAATATTACTTCTTAAAACATGTTTAGACTATAGTAAGAATCTGAAATATGATTAGATTTCAGTGTAAAATCTTAAAAAGAGAATGTGCTAGCTGTTTACAATAAGATATCGGCGTCTGTTACTTATATGATTGTGTTTAATATTACAGGGTTGTGCAGCTACCGGAAGTATTAGCAAAGAAGATGTCGCGTTCGTATGTGTAAAAGCACTGGAGTTTGTCCCACAAACTGGACTCATATTTGAAGTGGCCAATGGGGAAAATAAAATTCCAGATTGGAAAGAGTGTTTGGCCACATTGATGGAGAAATCAAGTCAGCAACCTCTTCAATGAACATTCATAAGACATGCAGCCAAAATATGGCTATGTCAATAAATCAAAACAAAATTTGAGTTTATGTTTTGCATCTGATCTATTGATAATGAAATGAGCAGTCCAATCTTCATATGTTGGTTTGTTTTTACTGCAACAAATCCAAGTTCGTGTATCTTCATTTTAATTCTTTATGTATCAATTGCAAATGGTATGTATGTATTCCATTTCAAAAAACGCATGATTTGCGCCTTTTCTTACCTTCATCTGAACAAAATTATTGTTTTTGAGCTAGAATTAGAACTAGAACCACATATGTTAATAAAGTTCTACAATGAACCTTCATTGTTGCAAGGTGCAATGATCCCTACTGCTTTAAACATGAATCCAGAAATCGACCAGCTTCACATGTGAGACCTCCGTTGACCGGATATGAAATCTTGGGATATTGAGTTGTTGCATACACTATTTGACCAACCTGGAGTGGATCACATTATGTGCGTGCCAGTGTCTGTTAGAGAGGATCAGAGAATTTGGATGATAGAATAATATGTCAAGTATTTGGTGAAAAGTGCGTATAATTTCTGCATAAACACTATCCTAGATACAACTCATCTTCGTGTTAAGGGTATGTGAAGCTTTCTTTGGAACATGAAAAAAAGATGTTTTCTGTATGTTAAAAAGATGTGAAGCTTGCTTATGCATTAACAAAGATGACCACATCATAAACTAACTCTGAAAATATTTATTGATGTTTCAATATGTACCAATTTAATTATTGCTAATGAAGTATTTAACTTTGCAATTTTGAAATAAAATGTTTCAAATAAAAGAACTTGCCATTTTAAAATATGAAATGAATTTTTTAAATAATTTATTACCAGTTTTGAAACTTCATCCAAAACTATTATCTTTTAAAATCTATAGTTTTTCATACTTCATAACTAAACATTGTGTCATATTGAAAGTCAGAAAAAATAATCCTCGAAGGGTCATTCACATGTGCACTGTGCTTCAAGCCTTTCACTAGTTAAGTTGTAACTTGCAAGCCATGGTTACTCTCTTTTATATAGAATCTGTCACTTTATTATATGCCAAAACTTATAAGATGCAAAAATCAAGACAATGTCAGAAGTGGAATCTTATCCAAAATGAACAAGGATTAGAGCAAAACATTAATTCATTTTAGCACTATTTTAATGTTACATGTCAAATTAATTTAAAACTGACAGAAATATTAAAGACTGCACATGTATGAAGAAAAAAAAACCTGACTTATTGTCCTAAACATCAAGAAAACAATTATTTTAGTCTGATCAATATACCATATTGAATGAGAACAAAGTCATTTGAAAATAAAAACAATAGGGCTACTATGTAATTTTTGGGATAATAGGCTACTATAATTTCATTTTTTAATATTTAGCAGTGGCCTAACCTAACTCCCCCTGGTCCACACACTCATTATGTTGGTAGCCCCACCATTCGATTAGAAGTTATCCACAACGAACCTAACCTAGCTCTATAGTGTGAGATCTTCTCAAATCTCAATTATTTAAATGCATAAGAGAGCTTTGATACTATAACTTTAAGTATAAGTTAAAAGGTTTTTGCTAACTAGTGTTCTAAGACATTGCTTAAAGATTTCATTAATGAAAATTTGGTCTTGGAAATACACGTTACTTATGTCAATGCCATAATTATACAACTTTTTAATAGAAACTTAGCACTTTAACCAGTGTCCTAAGGGTTATTGTTAGGAGAATCACGTATTATAAAGACATATTATTATGCCATAAATTCTAGAAAGTTTTGTCTTATTAACCTTAAACTATAGTCAATTGTAATGGACATTTTCATTTCCTTTGAGAAAGATAAAGGATATCAATAATTAAGTAGCATAGATCTATCAAGTAATGACTAATCATGGGTATAAGAGAACATCAAAGTTTCTCAAATGTTGCACTCAGAACTCCTATTCTTTAGATAACATGGTAGACAAGTTTCAAGTTGAAAAACCAAAGCTACACAATATTGAAATTCACAAGATTCTTAGGTTTCAGAGTTACTAAATCAGCTACTTGATGCTATTTTTATTTGAAAACTAATAGCTGTGTATCTTTTAAACCAGAGTGGCAAATGATTATCAAAAGAAACTTGCAAATTAGCATGAATCATATGCATGATTTCAATTGGGGCTTAAAATGTAATCTGTTAGAGACAAAAAAAAAAAAAACTTTTATTTATATATAAACCTGCAGTGACTTACATTGATCAAGCAGTCATGGTAACTAGCCCATACAGAAAAAAAAATGAGACAAGATGAGAGAAAAACAAGAGCATAATTTAGACAAATCATGGCAGCACCATGATTTTGTTGAAGCACCTTAATGTAGATTTTACAAAATCACCGTGATTTAGTCAAACTCACTGCGATTCCAAACATCAGATGGGGAAAAACCTTTTTCCCTCTCTCTGTGTTCCTTGTTGTTTCTGTTGTTGTTGTTGTTGTTGTTATAGTTATATCATTCATCATGTTAAAACCTCTTGATTCTTTGCGGAAAGCCGTTTTAAAAGCTCATAGGTTGTGATCATTGTTGTTGCAGAGAACGACATTGAAGCCCATCTAGGTCCCAATCCTCTATAACAAGCCATCCAACCACCTTCCTTAACCAAACTTCGAACTGTCTGCATCACTGTTGGTCCACGGCGGCCATTTTCATCGCCATCCAAGACCTGCAGCCTTGTTTTGATTGTATCCAATGGCATAGTAATCAAAGCAGACATGCCCCCTGCCATTGCTGCACTGACTCCCTGAACTGCCATAACAGTTTTTGTATCTGGCCTCAACACATTAGCCCCTCCATTGTTCTCACTTCCCTCCCCACCTTTCTTGTTACTCAAGTAACATCCAACTCCACCCCAAACCATCCTTTGTGCAACAGAATATGAAGCCCACCAAACTGCATTTGAAGGCGCATACGTCAAAACCGATATCCCAAAACCTCTATACAAACCCCTAGGACCATCCGTTCTCACAATTTTCCTAAAAGCATCAATACCATTAACATATCTTACAGACGAACCCTTAGGATCACTTGAATTACAACTACCTTGAACCATCAACCTTTGGCTCACAACATCAATCGGCGTCCACACAAGCTGAGCTGCTAAAGCCGCAGTCAAACCAGCAACCGCGTTAGCAATTGCAGCAGCCGTCGGTTCAGCAAGACCAAAACCAACAGTAGCAGTCCCTACATTACTCTTAGTAACCTCAAGCGCCGCCATATACAAAGCCCTAGCCGGGATTGTACCCATCAACGAAGTACCAAACCCTCGATACAACGCTCTAAACCCCTCCCCTTTAATCAACGAAAAGGCAGTCTTAATACAAGAAACTTGTGATTGAGCAACTTGCTGCCTAGTTTTCAACACAACAACAGGATACAATGTTGCTGAAACACCAGAAAACAAAGCAGCACCGAGGAAGAAAAACTTGGATTTATCAAGCATTTGCCAATCAATTTCAGCTGGAACATGAATCTCTTCCTCTGACTCTACCTCTTCCTCCTCATTCACACTCAAATCCATTTTAGCCACTTTCACAAACTTTCAAAAACCCAGAATCAAAATCTAATCTTTTCTACTCCCTTCAAATCTTAACACTATCACAAACCCAAAAAAGAAAATTGCAAAATCAATAAACTTTATTGCAAAAAAAAGGGCAAATTTTTTTACTATACAAAATTGGGAAATCACAATAACCTTGAAGAGAATGAAGAAAATGATGAAATGGGGTTGATTTTTTTCCTCTTGTGAAACCAAGTTTTGGATCGAACGTGTGAAACAATGAATAGATCTAGCATTTCTAAATCAAGAAAGAGTTTGACATGAAACGGTTCATACCGGAAAAACGTGTATCTTTCAACGGCGGCGCCGGCGATGGGGAGTTAGAGACATGCCGGAAAATGGGTGGAAAATATTGGAGAGAAGAATGTGAAGTTGAAAGAGAGAGAGAGAGAGAGAGAAGGGTTACCGGAATGAGAGGTGGATATGAAGGTGAAAATGGAGGTGGAAAAAGGACACGTGTCAGTTTTGGATTAGGGTGTGTTTTTTAGTATTTTGTTTGTCCGAGAAAGAAAGTTATACTGACGTGGTTATTCTTATCCATTGTTTGTCGTTGGATTGAGTTTTAGTACATCGTTATGATTACTATGTAAATCACTCATATGTTTCTATTTTTGGAGGATATAAATCATTACCCCCTTTGGTATTATATATAAGAAAAGATTTTTTTTTTAAATACATTGAATAATTAATGTATCTTGTTTACAATGAAGATCAGATACATTAATTATTAAATGTGTTTAAAAAAAGAATTTTTTCTTATACATAGGACCGGAGGGAGTATCTTTATATGTAAATTTGATTTAGATTTTGACATGTTTTATTGTTTGATTTAGATTTTGACATGTTTTATTGTTTTTTAGTAAAATTGATTTTGATGAGTATTGAATTGTTTGTAGAATCACTTTCTCTTCTCTATAATTAAATTTAAATAAGTGCTTTTCAGGCATCTACTTTTCATTTTGATTTTTATGTGATTTCGTCGTCTGATTGCGGCGTTGTGTTGTTTATCGTCTTGTGCGGCGTTTGATTTTGCGTCTTGTTGCAATGTCTGTTTGGTTCCTAATGAAACATAAACTTTAGTCAATTACAGATTCAATCAATGATTTGATTTGTGCGTCAACGTTGTAGGTCCGGAAGCATGAGTATTTTAGTGACTTAGAATTTATTATATTATTTGTAGGCATTTTGCCGTCCTATGTTTTAACTTGGGTTCTGTGAGTTTATTTGCAGATTCACCCTTTACACTTTTAGTGATGTTGAACATGCTATTGTATCTGATGTACTCTCAATTTGAATGAATGAATACCGTTTTATTTTATGTCAAAATAAAAGGATTTTGGTTAAATTTTTTATCCAACTCACATTTACCTTAAAGAAGTTTAGTTAAGAAGTTTATCGAAGTTAAAGTTGACATCAACAATTAATGAACATTTGTAAAGATACTTATAAACTGTACATCAACGAGGTCTTCACATGGATAAAAAATTAAACCTATACTATACGTATGAGTCAACTTTTTACAAGTCGAGTCAACATTCATCGACAAACATCAATCATTTTATATACAAACCAATGTTTTGTAACTCGAGAGTTTACCTCAACTCGTTTTGCATAAGTAAACTTGACTCGAGAACTCGTACGAGTTTACCAAAAATTTAAATGAGATAAAATTTATTAGATGCATGATATATATAAACTTGATATATATATATATA
>Ga0315915_1007096_pt1 | contig 13515 bp, 7 predicted proteins | sample MpolbnodulesMG_FD_207738 | JGI IMG/M metagenome (GOLD analysis project Ga0315915, IMG submission 207738) | Medicago polymorpha root nodule microbial communities from Los Angeles, California, United States - branched nodules | ecosystem: Host-associated > Plants > Roots > Nodule | place: USA... | reverse complement strand
CTCCTCCTTGCCACCCCCTAGTTCCGCCACTGGAGGGAGGGAGGGAGGGAGAGAGAGAGAGAGTAGATTGGAGAGGAGGGAGAATACATTTGAGTTGGATGTGATTGATGGTGTTAGAAAGGATTGGATAAGATGAACAATGGTGACGAACACCCTTCGTCGGTATTATGGTGTTGATGGTTTTTTTTAAGAATAAATTATCAACGAGAAAAGAAAAAGTAACATACACCATAACAAGTGGAAAAGGGAGTTGAAAAACACTCTATTTTTAATGCTCTGATCATACTTCTTTGTCTTTGAATTGTCAAGTTTTTGAATGAATATCTCGGTAAAAATAGACAATTTTTGCACCAAGCCATGTGCGGGGCTCATGACTCAAAAACAACAAAAGTTCTTTTTTGTTTCTTCTGAAAGACGCTCCCAAAAGGCTAACAAGTCACTTTCTGGGACATTATTGACTACTTTCACCACCATGAAGTTTTATTGGTATCATACTATGCATGAACATGTCAATGACACGACTAATAATGCACAAAAATTAAATCTCTAGGTATGCAAGTGTACGTGAATTTCCTTGTGCAATTCATTCTGATTTCATTATCGTCTCAATATGGACATTTTCAAATGAAATATAATACTATGAAAGATAAAAATACTAATAATATATATAACCATTAACTATATATGGTAAACTAATTTGACAAATTTTGCATGGTGTGCGAGCCTGATTAACTATGAGGAAGCAATGTGCCATGGAGACTTATCATGGTCCATAAACACGCTATTTATTTTTCTATGTCTAAGACCAGGGTTGGCCCTGAGAATTTTGGTTCCCAACGACAACTTAAATAATGGTGCCCTCATCCTAATCATATTATTAAAAATGTTTCGTCTATGGAGAGGGACACAACTTAAACAAAAGAACTTAAGGTGTCAAAGTGAAGATAAAAAATTGACGTTGAAAATTTGCAAAAATAAATCAAAAGGCACAATCAAATGTATAATAGCACTAGTAGTGCTACATGTACAACCCGCCAAAAAAAAATACACATTACCACATAACTAATATAAATAAATATAAGAAAAACCACAACAGACAAAATAAGATAACACCACTAACTATTTTTTCTCAAAACTAATCAAGCTTTAATCTCAAATAACAATTAAATTTATTCTTTTTTTTTCTATATTTGGAATGACCTAAAAGTAAACAATATAAATCATGCTAAGAAACTAGTCAATAGTCATTACAACATCTGATGTTATTGTTAATTGATTCATAGTTTCGTTGAATAAATTAACAAAGAGAAGAATTTTAGAAACCTGTCGGACAAGCTTAGTGAATGCATCTTTTATCAATGAAGAAAAAGATATAAAACACAATTAACATATATTTAATTTTATAATAAAGAATCAAACTTAAACATTAGATAAATCACACAAAATTGAATTTCTCTCATTCTAATGAATTAAGCATGAGTCTTATAGTCGTGCATTTCAATCACAAACAACGTCAACTATATGCATAAACCACAAATATTTTTTGCAAAGAATGCATATCTCTCTCATTATTCATATACTAAATATGACTTTTTAAGTCATTAATATGATGTGAGAATGAGTATTACATATATCAGTAATCCATAGTGATTGTAAATTTTAAACCCCACACACGCACACACCGCCTTTACATATTTTTCCTTTTTATTTTATATTAATATATATTATAAGTGGATGGCAAAGGATGAGAGTTTTTTGGAGGTGTTGACGTAGTCGAGATGTCTATGTTTTTCTCTGATGTTCTGCTCACTCTTGGACCACCAAAAAAACATTATTATATACTAGCAAAAGACGGGTACTCACATATCCATCTTTCCGTTTTTTCTATTGTGCTAATGCGCGTAAATTATCAACGATATTTTATAGAAATTTTGTGTGCAAATTAAAAACAATATTTTTTATATTGATTAAAATTATAAGTATAGATATTTGATAGTTTCAATTGTAACAAACTCAACAAATCATATTTATATTTTTCAATGATAACAATAATATAACAAATATAAAAAAAATTCTTATCTTTTTTAATAACACCAACGATATAACATTATTATAGAAAATTTTGTTTAAGGGTATAATTGGAATAACAAAAAAGTCAGACCAAAATCTCCCTAAAACCCCGTATTTTCTTTATATACAACTAGCGCAAAGACAGACACTCACGTGCCCGTCTTTCTACTTTTTTTATTACGTTAACGTTTGAAAATTATGAACGGTTTTTTTTTATAATTTTGATAAAAAGTAAAAATATAAATGATATTTGCTTTTATATTATAACAAATCAAACTAATCATGATTTTCTATTTCAATGACACAAACAATATCACAAAAAATATAATATAAATTCTAATTTTTTTTAATGACACCAACAACAATCTTTATTATAGAAAAATTGTTTAAAGGTATAATTGGGATGATGAAAAAGTAACTATAGATATCCTCGTCTAGTTTGTTACACTTTTTAAAGGGTAAAAGGAAAAAAAAATTGACATATATATACTCATATCATGTTTGTTTCATTTTTCTTAATATTTAAATTTATTCATATCTATTTATTACATGCGTTATCTGTATTGAAAATTGAGGACATTCTTGAAAAGAGAAAAAGTCAGCACAAAAGTGTTGAAAGAGGTTATTGTCTTTATATATAGTATATGTATAAATATATAATAAAAGATAACACTAATAATATATATAAACCACTTGAACAGGGGTAAAAATACAAAATTCAACTTACGGCAAAGTGAGAGTTCAAAGTTACCGGTTAAAAAAAAAAAATCCAAAATGGAAGACTAAAAGGAAAACGTAACTAGGGATTTTTATTTTTTTTGGTCAGGTAACCTAGTGACTAAAATTTACTTTATAAGGTGAATAAGTGGGGTGTCTGGGGTTCGAACCCCGGCCTCTGCATATAATAATGCATTGTCCTACCAACTGAGCTATGCTCACGGGACCGTAAATAGGAACTTTTACGGTCGGTGGAAGTTGAACGTCACTTCTAGCTAGAGCAATAGCACCTCTAAAACGCATTTTTCCGATTTCGTATGACACTAAACCGTGAGATCTTCCAATTGCATGGAATGCTCTTCCAACGTTTCCATAATCGGCATCAAGAAACGGAACAAATTTCAAAAATGAAATTTTGGCAGATAAAATTAGAGTGTTAGGTGAGTTTTGATCAGCCATCCTACAACACAAAAATGTATATACAATTAATCAACAATGATTCAAGGATTAAAACAATATATTTGATCCCATTTTAACACCATTTAACAATATATCACTTTACGTTTCATTTTATTTATATTGGTTTAGACTAGATAGGGGCAAATGGGTATTTGGAAAAACTCAATCATATTCTAGGCATTTTTTTGCTCGTTGATAAAACAGAAAATCTCATAAATGAGTATGTTGGACATAAGTATATTTGGCACAAATCTCATACCCTTTGTCTAGAGAATAATTGTAATCGAGATAAACATATGTTGGCCATTTCATCGTAAAAAAGTTGGCGCAAAAAACTTGTTTAAGGTGTAGGGGCACATTTATAAATAAGCATTGTGTTTGGTACAAAAGATACCAATTCTTCAATGGTGAATAAGAGCTTTTCCCATCATGGGAAAATTAAAGAACTCATTTTTCTTTCCCCATCATATCACTCTAGATATATTACTCTCTCAATGTGCATACACAAAGCAAGACACTATTCTTTACATTTCTTTTTTTAGGTTGAAGGGACCGAAGTTATAATCTTTCTCCACGTAATTTTTTCAAGAACCTAATTCAAAAGATATACATATAAACGGGTTTATACAATGACAAGTAGTACGTACCTTAGAAAAATGATGAAGGGAGAAGAATCAACTATCAAATTTTGAGAACTAAGATGAAGTTGTTATTAATCTTGATATTAAAGATCAAGAACCGGAGTGTTGAACCGAGAAGAATCAAGTGATGAACTGAGAAGAACGTTACGTGTATGTCGAATTTATGCTAGCGCGCCTTAGTTAAAATGCATCATCAATATGTAATTTTCAGGGGAATTTATTATTATATACTTTTTGATTAAATAAGTTTTAGCAAAATTTGATTTTAATCCTCATAAAAAATTGATACGTTTTAGTCCTTATAAAAATTAAAGAACTCATTTTTCAAATTGAAATGTTTAAGCATAATTAATCAAATTTCAATTTTAAGACTAAAAAAGTATGTGTTGAAATTTTTTATAGGGATCGAAACATGTCACTTTTTTTAATGAGAAACAAACAAATTTACTACAATTTTACGGACCAAAAACTTATTTAACCCTATATATATATTTATAACATATAGCTGATGAATTTCTTATGCTAAATTATATTAGGGGTCATTTGAGTTTGAGGTTTGTAACAAAAAAAGTCATTTAAGTTACTTTGTTTACACAAAATTAAGTTCTTTAACTCTTCAAATGTTTACACCGTTACCCTTTCTGTTACAAATAAGTAGCGGCGACAGTTAAGTGATGATGTGGCATGTCCATGTCCAAGTCATTTAAGTTGAGGTTTTTAATTTTTTTTTTTATGTCAAGTAGTTTAGTGACTATAATTTCATTTCTTAAGGTAAATAAATGAGCTGTTCAGAGTTTGAACCACAACCTTTACATATATTATTTTATGCAATTTCTCTACTAACTCAATTAAGCTCACGAGGAATACTTATTCTTAGTTCTAACATACATATATAAGAAAAGAGACCCATTGAACTTTAATAAAGGTTAATTTATCAATTCAAACAATTAAAAATTAAATTTATTCGAATTCAACTACTACATATTTTAGTAGTATATTTTTCTGAAGAATATTTTTTTTGTACGCACATACAATAATACAATAACAATTTCACAAATTAAATATCATTTCTTTTATTTCACAGAAGATATTTATCTCAAATTTCACATTAAATACTCCTTTATTTTGATTTTCATATGTTAAGTTCTATCAACACTCAACAATTACATTATTTAAAAAGAGCACATTCACACATGTGTAGCTGTGTTTTTATTTAAAATTATAAAATTTTCCATCTAATAATAGACTTGGAATTGAATCCTACAACTTTGTCTATTGGAAAATCCCTTGTCCAGGTGCCAATATTCTTTTGGGATCAAATTTAGCTTTTCTATCTTCAAAAAGTTTCCATTTGGGTCCAAAGTGTTCAATCCATTCTTGATGTGTTTTATTTCCCGTAGTATATTCTTTAATCTTAATACCAGTATCATTACAAAATTGTAATATCTCATAGTTTTGAGCTTGAAATGTCTTCACTTCATCCAACCAATTTGCAGAATGCAAAAGAGCTACAATGTAGAACACATCTTCATCTGGTGTAACTGTTGACATCCTATCATCCCACCTGCGGATTTTCAATGCATATATTGATTATATTTAACCCTCACATAAGTATATGTACACATTCAAATATCCATACTATATTAATTAGAGATGAAAAATAAAATAACATTAGCCTTTAATTTTGACATCTCTTAACAAATAGCAATGAAATTAAATAAAAATTGCACGTTTTTCCCCTCTTATTTTATGTTGATAACTAAAATATTTATTTATTTTTTTGTCAGGTAGCCTAGTGGCTAGAATTCACCTTATAAGCTGAATAAGTGGGGTGTCCGGGGTTCGAACCCCTTGAACATGTTTAATTTTTTTTTTTTTATGTCTTTTGTATTTAAATAAGACTAAGAGTAGTGATATATGTATAACTCTTCGGTACAACTTCTATGACAACTTTGATTTTCTCTCATTTGATTGGTCAAAAATAATAGAGAGGGAGAGAGAGAGAAAAAAAAAGGAAGAGAGAGAATAAGAAGATAATGTAAGTATGAAAGAAAAAGTTGTTAAAAAATGGTTGTACAAATATCATTTCTTTAAGACTAAAATGTAATTTATTGGTATCATCAAAATTTAAATAATTTAGTAACAAACTTACTTGTTTCTGTTCAAGGGGTATACTAAAACCAATACGGCAGTAAGATTTTGGTTAAGAATAATGCTCTTGATCACACCTACATTAAAATCTGAGATTCTAGACTTTGGTATAAACATGTTTAACCAAGGATGAGGAACATCCCAAAGGCCTTTTGATCTAAGAAATAACTCATCTGTATGAATTCTGTTTAGAAATTCCTCGTATGTCACATCTTTTTGGAACATAAATGTAGGAACAAACTTTAACCCTCTGACTAAATTGTCAACTTCCTCATAAATAAATAAGAATATAAATAATTAAGATAAGAGTTTTTCTATCATGTGCAAATTTTATGGAGTGTTACATATTTAGGCTTTTATTTCATTTTTGACATAGACATACACATATTTTATAACCCGAAAAGATATTAAATAATTTATACATGTAATAACATCCAATTCAAGAACATTGGAGATTTGTGGTACAAATCTAATAGTTTGTCCACCAATTCCAGCATTAGAGAGGGTGCCACCAACAGTCAAATACAAGTAATCAGTCCAAGAGAGAAGTGTGAGTCCATGCTTAAGTGTAGCATTCAAAACATCAATCCACAATTGTTCTCCACCCACATCAACATAACAACCTAATGGATTTTTCACATCACAATTAGACACTACAATTCCAGACCCATTTCTATACCAATTGAGTTGAGTCATATTCACAACAATGCCATTTTGTGTCATGGCTTGTCCTAAAACCGAATGTGCTTGTCCTCTAGGGGATATGGTAAAAGGTTGTGGGAGAGAGTTTGAATAGTTTATCAAGTTAGTAATATCACTAATTGATGTTGGTTCCAAAACTGCAAAGGGGTTTTCATGAATAATGTGGCCATAATCGGTTGATGCTTGAGAAAGAATTTGTGGGTTACGAGTTACGACTAATCTTTAGGGCTAGATCTTTGGGGATTGGGATTTCTCGCAAATTGAGAGGTTTTCCATGTGTTAATACTATGATGGATAGCCATTGCAAACCCACGAGAGTTGAAATCATAACATTCATTGATATTGTGAGGGAGAGGTATAAAATTGATGTTATATTGCTTCCAATTGGTTTGTAGTATTTATATACACGGTTAGATCAAAATTCATTAATATGTAACGTTTTTTTTTACTCAAAATGTAACTTAGAGAGTTGGAATGTGTTGATTCCAATTCAATCCACGTGCAATTGAAGATGAAGTTTGAATGTAATTAATGTGGGAAAATATGAAAGACATTAGGTTCTCTCTCGAAACAAGGTGAGTGCTAAGTCTAATATGTGGTTTCTCAAACAACAAAGACATTTGCTATATGCACTTCAAACAAGGCTGAAACACACCAAAAAAAGACATAAATGTCCATCGGCAGTTAACTGCCGCTGGTTAAAATTCATCGGTAGTTAACTGCCAATGAGGTTATATTGGTAAAATACTAGTGTTTCCTAGCATTGAGTGACGTGTGAACAACATTCTTCAACAACAAAACTCTTTCGGGTGTGGGCCAAGGCCCAACTTTGATTGGATCTAGGTACCCTTCAGAACTTATATGCAGACGAACTGAAGCGTGGATATGTGATGACATGTCATCTTATATTATTCTTAGCATGTTTTTCAGTCATTTTCAGTTAGTTTTTCATCCAGAGTAGAGAAGTATTAGAACAATTGTATATGATTTCATGACATTTTATAATGTTTTCTATATGAGTCATGTAATTATACTTTTCCTGAAACATAGCAATTATAAGGTGTTTTGATGTAATTCACGAAGAAATCATGCAAATCGACAAAATAAAATATTTGAAGACTTGTGAAAACTTTGGGAAGACAATGAATAAAGATGTAAGAGGTCTCAGAAGACATTGCAATGGGAGGAATTCTGTTCCCAAGTCCCAAGACATCTTATATGGAAGCAAACACCCAAAAGAACGAAGAAACAGGCGATTCCGCGCACGAAATTGCACCGAAGCGCCCAAAGGGTGCTAAGATGCCCCAAGTGTGTGCCATTTGCCCCAAGTGTACTGTCACACTTGAGGCGCATGAAAAATAGCCTTGTGTGCCCAGGCATGCGCTACTTTTTGCTGGGAGTAGGCCATAACTGCTTTTTGCTACTTTTAAGTGGAAAAATCCCGATTTTTTAACCCAACTTCAGGTGGAAACTTTCATTCATATTTTCTCATTCAGAACGAAGTGGTTCAAGAGGAAGGCAAGCACTTGGAGCTTCAAAGGAGGAGTCTCTCTCGCCACTCTAAGTCTCTAGGGTATGTTTGATTTCATTTGTAATTTGTCTTTAGTTACCATGAGTTAATAAACCTTTTTAGGCTAGGGTTCTAAGATGAACATATATTTTGTTTCTTAGATTATTTAATTTAAGTTCTTTATTTAGTTATTTATTGAATCCTACTTAATTTTACTAGTGCGAACCACAATGAGATAACGGTACTTAGGAAAAGTACATACCTAATATTGGTGCAAACATGCCCGAATCAGAAAGTAACTATGATAACGATTAACATTAATTAGGGAAACATAGTGACTTCATGACTTAAATTAGCCTAATAACTTCATTTTTCTTTCATCCTTGGTAAGGTAGACGAGATATGGTTGCTCGTTTGTAGAACTATCGAGAGGAAAGTGTGTTGATGTCCTTATAAGATTCAATAGACGAGGGTACCTTTAGGACACTGAGAATTGAGGAACCCTAATACCTGTTGTTCATTCAAATACCTCTGAGAAAGTAAGAACCTACACGTTACTTCTACACACGTAAGTGTATCTCCCTGTAGGATTGACGATCCTAAACACTGAAACACGTAGAAACTCTAGTGGAAGGTTGCAACTGATAGTTGGATGTCGATGAACCCAAACCTATGAAAGAGTAAGGCGACACACGCACCAACTTGTGTGATCAGTAGGTGCAACTTGACAGCTGATAGGTAGTAAAATCCCACGAACTCATCATTTAGATAGAAAAGAGTAAAAACTGAATAATATTTGACCATTAATTAATTCCAACAAACAAATAAAGGGGATTAAAAGAATCTTAAGCGCCGCTAACATTTTGCAGTAATAAACCAGGTTAACTCCTAAATCTTGCTCTGATGCAAACAGACTAAATTGCAAAAACCCCTTTTATCTTTTATTTTATTTTATTGTTTTTTATGCAACATATTCTTAGCAATTTTACACGCACGCGACAATGATGTACTATATAAGCAACCACGATTAAATTTATCAATACTACAGCTATGTGCTTTATCTATTTCCAACCAATGCATTACAATAGACATATTCCAAGACTTTTGGAAAGTTTGTACATACGATTTTGAACAAACGAATAGAATCATCATATGCTTCCTTTGACTCAGACTCCATTATAGCATCACATGCATCCATAACTGCTTTCCATACAAATTTGGATTTCATCTCTTTTGCATCCATGGATTTGATATCTTTGACTTTGCAATCCATCTTATTTCTTGCTCTAACATTTTTTAGATGTGGTATCGACATAGTAAAACACTATAAATGGGGATAATTTTGACAATAGAATTCATCATAGCATTATCTCATTCGGTCAGAATTACCTTGGACCATTATCTGGACATTCCAAAAAATCTCAATAGCTCTCTAGATGCCAAGCGACATTGTCTTCCTTTCTCATACATCATATAAAAAAATGCAAGATCAACTATGTAAAACTAATACCGACAAAATAAAACAACGATAAACGATATTTGTTGTTTTTATAAGTGAAATACATCACAAGCACATTAGAAAAGTATTAAAAAAATCTGATGGAATCCGAATGGGGCCAAGAAATATCTTTGGCAATTTCTGAATCACCAACCAATCTATAGTTCTACATATATGTATATTTAACCAAACATTTCATGAGATGTTGCATTTGTGATCTTCAACCCCTGCTATACTCTTTAAACCTTCTATAGTAATTGAACCACGACCATTTGTGTTCTTCAAAGTCATGAGAATATTTTTAAAACGACCATTGAGATTGTAATCTTGAGAAGAAGTCTCTTCTCTTATGGTTTTAGATGTTCTACATGTTTATGACACTTGCACTTCACGGGTGTTGAATTGGTTCGTTTCAACAACTTCTTGCACTATTTATATGAACCTCCTCTTTTAAGTCCCAATACAACAAATTATCTTTTACACCCCCCCACACAATATAAATTTTTAATAACAACAATAAATTCAAACTTCTGTTTCCGCTTGAACCCATGTCAACAACTCATCTCACGAAGTAAAATTGATTTTTGTCGTAAAATGTATGTGCCAACCAATACAAGCTGCAAGTGAAGGTGCAACCTTGACATTGTCAGGAGGATCCATAATTACAGGTTAAAGCTCGAATTTGGCATTGCCAAGAGGATCCATAACTAAATGTTCAATGTATGGCTTCACATCAATATGGCGATCAATAATTAGAGGTTGTAATGTCAGGTGTCAAATCATCGAGAGGATCACTAGGAGCATCTATATATGAATAATACAAACAATTTTAGAAAATTGGTCTATTTTTGTATTATATAATCCTAATTGCGAATGTGAAATATTTGGATTATATAATCCAAATGACGCTAGTACATACAGTTTAACGTGAATGAAACAAAAATGTATATACATCAAATTAAGAAGGTTTTACACAGTTGCATTACCTTTGCATTCAAGCAAAACTAGTGTGTATGAAGTCCATTGATGTTTGGATTGTGCTTGGAAATGATGTGCTTTTTGGATGGGTTTGGAGTGAATGAGAGAAAAGTGGGGTAATTGTTGTATGATTTTTTTTAAAAAAAAAATGGTCATGCATATAAACTACGATATTGTTTCATATTCTATTATCCAAACTTTAAAAATACGCTCTGGATTATAGACTCTAAAATGCGTAAAAAAAAGGTCAATTGGACGAGGCAGAGTTCAAATAGTATACAAGATGCGTTCAAATTATATAATCCAAAAGAACATAAACATGTTTCAAATTATACAATCCGAACGAATGTAAAATTGGAAATTCTCTAAGCATTAAACTGCATTTTCATTAGTATACACTTAGGGCCCATTACTTTGTGGAAAAAAATAATTATATTTTTACTTTTAGATTTGTGATAGTTTTTACTTATTAACAATGAGAAAAAAAATACCTTTTATCTATTTGTAATTAAAAGAGGATAAATTTCTAGATATGGATGATGCACCACAATAAATAATTAAATTGTTCTGTAACCAAAAAAATAATAATTTAATTGTTCTTTTGACTTTTTTGTTGTTTTAAAACATAAAAGACAATTTTTTTTTTGAAAGGTAAAACATGAAAGACAATTGTTCACTTTAAAAATGTCTTTTCTCCTAATTAATAAGTAAATGGGATCTTGCATTTTTAGGATGTTTCTTTTCGGAGAATACAAATTATTCCAAAGTTGTTAACCGAAGTTGATTCAATTGGTAAGTAATTATTTTTATTTGAACAAAGGTAAATAGTTGATTTATACTCCATAATAGTACATGTTCAACTCCCATTGTCGTAAGGACCTCATCGGTGATATCAACATTCATTGTATGGTTTAACATGTGTCATGACTCATTTGAAAGGCTAGAAATGATCACATCTTTAACTTTATGGTTTCCAAAGTAGAAGAGGTGGTAGATGCGATAAAGAATCTATCTTAGAAATGGTTTTTGGATATCAAGTTGACCTCTCCATGTCTATGTCTTTATTATGAGTTGTTCAATGTCCTTTTCAGTTGTATGCTAAAGTAATTTGTGATAGGTTTTGAATTATCTTTGCTTCTGAGAGGGGCGGGTACGTACTACTTATACTTTATCACTTAGAGTAAATTTAGTATCATTTGTACTTATCTCATCTTATTTAATAAAATTCATTTTTTTTCCTATTCTGAAGAAAGAAAGAAAAAAATGCATTCCTTGTATTGTTGATCTTAAATGACATTAGTGGTAGAACAATTTTCCACTGTTACTCCCCAGTCTATTTCACAAGCACTATTGGACTAGTGTGCCTCCATGGTTAGTAGGGAATTGAACACTGTTTGATGCAAAAAAAGAGTATCTAATAAATAGCACCCACAACAATAGGATTTGTCTTGACATGGGGTATGTCAAATGCTTGGCCATTTATAATTCCTTAAATTACTATTAACATCTCCATTTAGATTAATACACACTTGAGACCTTGGGTGTTTCTTTTTGGAGAATAAAAAGTATCCAAAAGTTTATTTTCAAAATAATTAATAATGTCTTTTGTTTGGTAAAAACAAAACCTTCTGATTTTGTCATAACATAAACTAGACTTTGATGTAATGAAATGCTCTAGTGTCTAATCAATGTTTTGGACATTATGCATCTTATTTTTGCATCATAGGCTTTATATTACAATGTTACTATTGCTAGCTCTTAGATATTTGGCACATATAAGATCGTGAAAGATGTGGTTATTATGACCCATACCTATTCAAACAATGAAAGATATTGCTACAAATGTATGTAGCCCTCTTTGTACAACAAAGCCACAATTTATAACCACAAGAAAACCTGTTATATTTTAAAGGTTTAATTGTAAAAAAAAATTTTGACAAAAGATTTAATTGTAATTATTGTTTCTATTTTCCTCCCCTCATACAGTTGATCCAATAATTTTAAAATCCATCATTTTAGCTCTTGTGTTTAGACTAAAAGTTGTGATATCACATATTTTAAATGATATGACATGAACTTTGATGATGTGGCATGTGCTTTGATGGTGTAAAATGTTCAAAACTTATGAAATTATAAGAAAATCTCTAATAAATTTCAATTTCAACTTTAGAAATTATTCATTTTCGTAATTTAATTGACGAAATATAAATAACAAATTTATCTAGATGGTGACATGATCAATATTGCACATGTGTTTTGATTATGTGAAATGATCAACACTCATATCTTAATTGGTGGCTTAATCCCTTATACTATTTAGGCATGAGTTTGTAACTTTTTTGGTTGTTTTGTAAGCTTGTTTTGACATTGTATTCGTTTGTAAAAAAATTGTGTTTTGGTCTCACACGTTGTGTGTTGGGCATTTCGCTTTTGTTATGTAAATATATTCATTCCATTTTGATTTGTTAAAATTAATAATGAATAACTAATAGGTTTAATTGCTACAAAGACTTCCTTACTTTTGAATTGTATTTGAATATGCAGTACACAATTTTGTTATATTCTGAACTTCAATTACAATACTTATTTTTTGAGAGACTTTAGACTACTAAGCAGTATTAAAACTTTAACTTGCATAATTGTGCACGATTATCAGGTATGGGATCTGGAACACACATATATAGTTGCGTTTGATCTCTTCCCCATCCATGTTATTTGTGTAGTAATTTCAAAATCAGAAGAGTTGAAAAAGATTGTTGATCTAGGAGTATGAATTGTGGACGTAGTAC
>Ga0315915_1007095_pt1 | contig 13515 bp, 4 predicted proteins | sample MpolbnodulesMG_FD_207738 | JGI IMG/M metagenome (GOLD analysis project Ga0315915, IMG submission 207738) | Medicago polymorpha root nodule microbial communities from Los Angeles, California, United States - branched nodules | ecosystem: Host-associated > Plants > Roots > Nodule | place: USA... | reverse complement strand
GAATGAATCTAAATGTTTATTTTTTCAACCTCTTTGATTTAATGTTTGTGTCATATTTCATTTGATCCATTTTTTTGTTATGTGAGTGATGCATCAATTTATGTTTACAATGTTTATTTTTCCTATTATTTTTTCTTAGTTGCACTGTGTCGGCCCACGATCTTTGTGGTTGTATTTTTTTTTTTTGGTAAATTTTTTGATATGTTGAACGATGTTGTTGAATTATGGAGAATTCGTAGATTGTTGTAGTTACTGATCACATTTGTTTTTAAATTGTATGTTGTTTAAAAATTTAATTTTCTTCGGGTAAACCGGTATTTTTTTTTATCACGTCGTGAGTAATATTTGCCGCAAGGTCCAATTGATTGTTTTTTTTTATTCAATTCAATTGGAATAAAAGCTCATATTGCAACGCAATATTGATATTGATTTGTTGCTGTTTGAAAAACATCGCAATTAATCGTAAACCCGTGCAAGGGCACGGGTAAAACACTAGTATATCTACAAAGTAACATATATGATTGATTATGATTTGTTGATCGTGTAAAACTTTTAAAATTAATTGTATATCAAAATCAAACTCGATGAAAATATCTCGAAAGCTCAAACATAATCCTAATAAGATCGCATCATGAAGGATATTACTTCACGAGTTACTTGTGGTATGAATTCTCTTAATTTATTTCATTTTATATCAACTCAAACTTACCTATCCTAAGTTGAATTAGTTGAAGCATTTGCTAGAAGATATTCTGTTTTCAAATTTAAAGTTTGAATGTATTTTTTTCATTTTAAGTGTCCATTCTAATTCCGAAGCATTTGCTACGTTATCCTAATAAGGAGGGGTAGGTACGAGGGTTGGGCTCGAAGCTTTATACCATTAGAAAATAGCTATACTTAGAATTTTATGTGCGTAAATTATAAAGCAATTAAGATCTCTTCAACATCCAAAAAATAGTTTTTGTGTCCATGTTAATTTACAAGTGATGCCAACAAGAAGTAATTGTTGTTCTATGGTGGCAAACTATTTCTTATCTGTTAAATCTTGCGTTGTGGTTTTTGTTTGATGGTTAAACTTGTGTTGCCTCATTCGGCATTTGATTGGCTACTCTCAAGAGTAGAGTTTCTTGCTTCTTTTTAAGTGAATGTTGTGGAGACACCGGAAGAAGTTAAAGGGGGTCCAAAGTTGGTCGAAGACTTCTAAGAGCTATGCTACCAATTTGGTTCATATGCTTCTATTGTGTTTCATTAGAGATTGTAATTCATTTAAACATGGGTTTGAGTAGCTCAACTAAAGGTTAGTGTGACAACCTCATATGCTTTAAGTTTTACATACATAACCATTAAATTGTTTAGATTCCAAGTGTAGTAGCCTCTTCCTAACAATCAAGTTATACAACAATTTATTAATACAAATTAAAGCCAAATTTGCCTAAAATCCAACATATTTTCAAGGCACTTATAAACTAGTTTTACAAGAACGCTTGTCAAATTATCTCAATTTATCGTACATATTAGGTAGTTAGGTTTTAGTTATGATCATAGTTGCTTTGACTTATTCCCATTTTATTTGCAGCAAACAAGGTCAAAGAATGCAAAGCAAATTAAAATGGATGAAAGACTAAGAATTATGAGGATTGATCAATGCGGTTTGTGTTGAATCGGTTGATGCGATTTTTTTTAAGACGATACAATTTTTTGTTTCCTACATTAAAATTAAGTTAAAAAGCTGAAATACAACATATTTTCAGCAACATTTTAAATTTCATCAAATATTACAATTTCATTTTATAATGTTTTCAACAACATAGACTAAGTTAAAAACATGGACAAAATGTAATCATATTTTGTAAGAAATGCAAAAAAACTAAGATTTTATCATTCTCTAAAATTTCAAGTAGCACATAAATAAGTTTTTTAGATAAAAAGTAAAGAAAGAATCTAACAAGAGAAAAAAATAATGTCATTTTATAAAAGTTTCCATTGAGTTTCTATAAGTATTGGTCTAGGTGTGATATGTTTAATAAATATTTTTCTTATGTTGCGGTTTGGTTTGGTTGGCAAAATGAAAACTGCAAACCAAACCAAACCAAACCATGCGGTTAAGCAAGAAAATGATCTGATTACATTCGAACCAAATGCGGTTTCGGTTTAGATTGGTTCGGTTTGCGATTTTTCTATTGAGTTATTTCGGTTATGATCACCCCTAATTTTTACAATTTTATCCTTTAAGAGAGAGAGAGAGAGAGAGTTAGTTTATATTTTTAACATGTTACTTATTGCTGATTGAAGAAAATAATGTATAATAAATAGGCATATGTGGTAAAGAAATAATTAATGTAGTTGGAAATAGCAAATGATTCTTATAAATAGGGAAAAACAAATTCTCAAAATGATCGTATTATAATTAGGGATGGAGATAGTATTCTATTTGTTCTTGGATTAACATTTTATAAATACAAAGTTGAAAATGTGTTAGTTTAATGGCAAGCTTAACTTTGAAACCTCAAAGAACATAATTCGAATCACATTGAGAACAATCATTTCATTCACTCTTTTCTTCTTTAAAAGTAGCCATTTTCTTTTAGCTTTGTCATTTTAAAAGTATCTCATGAAAACTTAATCAATTTGTGAAGAAAGAAAAGTTCATTTGAATTATGGAAAAAAATGAAGAATTTGTTGGGTCCTGCTGATGCAGTGGTAATTATGGATCATGGTCAATGAATCCAATCTCAATCTTAGTAAAAATAATTTGATGAAATAAGTTATGCAATTATAATGAATAGTTTATTTAAATTTTTGAAAAATTGTCTTGTTTTTGAATGTTAGATAAATTTGTGGAGATGTATAGACGCAAGGCTACGATATTGTGGAGCCTGCTCATATGGTAAATTTTCTTCAGTTTGTAGAGTTTATATTTCTCTTCATGTTAAGCATGTAATGGTAAAATCAAGATAGAATATGAAATTATGTTGTAAAAATAAATGAATATGAAATTTGTCTAGTGATGGTAGATAAATGCATGAGTTGGTAGAATTTGATTTTTTTATTTTTATTAATCTTAGCTAACAAGTGGACTAGGGAAGAAGTGTGCAAAATGTGACAACTAGGGAAAATGCATGATGAATAAAATTTCTGAAGCTAAATAGTTGAGTCCTTAGTTAGTGATTAAAATGGGTAAACGTTAGAGATTATTAATTCTTTTTATTTATTTGAGGTTTACTAATTTCTCTTGATTTTGGAGCCAATGCAAGAATGAATAATTTAGTTTATCCAATGTTGTCAAAGATTCAAGATGAAATACATAATTTGGGTTCGTTATCACACATGAAATTTATTGTTACGTGAGTGATCAAAATGTTCTTCTATATGTTTAAATATTTGTAAATTTATTAGAGTTCTATTATTTGTAAGGTAGATGCTAAATACTTATCTCATTTAATCTCCATAAACTAAATGTTAATTTAAACTATGATATGGAAGTTTTGGCTAAGAAAATCATGCCAGCTTAGGTTAAATTAAAGCCAAATTTGCCTAAAATCCAACATATTTTCAAGACACTTATGAACTTGTTTTACAAGAAAGCTTATCAAATTATCTCAATTTATCGTACATATTTAGGTAGTTAGGTTTTAGTTATGATCATAGCTGCTTTGACTTATTCCCAATTTGTTTGCAGCAAACAAAATCAAAGAATGCAAATTAAATAGGATGAAAGACTAAGAATTATGAGGATTAAGCAATTCGCTAAGCGAACCTACCAATGGCTTAGTGATTTGGAAGAAAAAACGGGCCAAGGTAATTAACTAAGTGAGTCGCCCAAAATTCAAGTTCTTACAATATTTAATGTTGTAGTAAATTGATTCACTTAACTTACTTAAATAAATAAAAACAAATATTTTAGAAACTTTAGTGAATTCATACTTTATTAATTAAAAAAAGCATAAAGATACAATTAATATATCACTAATTTTAAATTAAAAAATCAATTTTAAATATTAAATAAATCACACACAGTTAATTTTTTCTCATTCTCATGAATTAAATATGAATGTTAGAGTCATGCATTTAATCACAAACAACAAACCACCTACATGCATGAACCACCAAAATATAATGTAAAGAGTATATATCTCTCCGTCGTTTTTCATGTGTTAAATATGACTCTTGAATCATGTATGTCATGTAAAAATGGATAATATATGTTAAAACTACAAAGTGATCGTAAATTTAAAATCCTATTATACATTTATGTATTACATATATGTTATCTATCAATTTTTTTAAAAAGAAAAAATCACAAAAAATATGCAACGTTCTATTATTTTACAGTCAAATTGTAAATTGTATTAGCTACCACTTTGAAATTAAACAAGGAATATCAACAATGTTCATATTTAATTCATGAGAACGCGAGAAAATTAACTGTGTATAATTTATTTAATATTTAAAGTTAATTTTTTAATTTACAATTAGTGATATATTAATTGTATCTTTATGATTTCGTTAATTAAAAAAGTATGAATTCACCAAAGTATAATAGAATTCTAAAATATTTTTTTTTGTTAATTGATTTAATCAAGTTGAGTGAATCAATTTACTACAACATTAAATAGCGTAAGAACGTGAATTTTGGGTGACTCGCTTAGGAAATTTTGGACTTAAATACCACTTTGGTCCCTTAACTTATTTTAGAAGTTCATATTAGTCCCTTAACTTTAAACCATTCAACTTGATCTCTTAACTTATTTTAAAGGTTGCGTAAAATAAGGTTTAAATGCTCTTTTGGTCCCTTAAGTATTTAATTGGTATAACTTTGATCATTTAACTAAAAAAACCGTTTGAGAACTTTAAGTTTTTTTTAGTCTCGTTTTGGTCTCTTCTATTAGGTTTCCGTTATGTTTAATAAAAAACGTTAAGTGTGGACACGTGTCACCTTATTATTGGCTCTGAGAATTATTTTTACAAAAAAAATAATATTTTTTAATATATATTTTTTTGTAAAAAAATTCCCAGAACCAATGACAAGGTGACATGTGTCACTTTGTCATTGGCTTTGGATTTTTTTTTTAAAAAAAATATTATTTTTTTTGTGAAAAAAAAATTGTAAAAAAAATCTTAGAGCCAATGATAAGGTGACACGTGTCCAGGAGCTAACTTTTTTTTAAACCCTAACGGAAAGGACCAAAACGAGACTAAAAAAAACTTAAAGTACTCAAACAGTCTTTTTTTTAGGTAAGAGACAAAGGCGATACTAATTAAATACTTAAAGGATCCAAATAACATTTAAGCCCGTAAAATAATGTTGTGAAGGTTCAATTTGAACAATTGAAATTTTAATGCTAAATTGAACAATTTTAAAATAAGTAAAGAAACCAAATTGAACAATTTTAAAATTAAGGTAGTAAACTAAGCTTTTAAAATAAGTCAAGGAAGCAAAATGGTATTTTAGGCTTACTTATCTTCCTTAATTATTCTGTAGTTTCTTCCTTTCCTTTTTTTTTCTTCTTTTTGCACACTACATAAAATAAAAAACACTTTTTCAAATACATGAGTATCATAAAAAATTTAGTTTCTCTATATATATGTTTACACACCATATGTGTAGCTAAAATATTTTGATATTGATACCCCTTTATGTATGGGGTTTTGAGCGTGTCTGCTTATTCCAACAGTGCTCAGGACCACCATTGGTACCAATTTCTTTTTTTTGAGCAAGGTACCAATTTCTATTAAAATATTTATTATCTAAAATATTTTCTTATACTTTCTTTTCAATTTTGTAAGTACCACATCCTCTACCCTATTTTTTACAATATTTTTTTTGCCTTTTCAAAAAAGATGAATTTGAGATACCTTACATAAATTAAGGTTCATGCTAACTTGTGTGCACAAGTTAAGTAGTCAAAAAAGAAATCAATAAGTAAATGCGCACATTAAAAAGATAACATTTAAAACTTTCAAAACTAAGAATACATAATTTTCAAGATTTTATTTCTATTTTTGATTTCTTATCTTGTGCCCTCATGACACAAGTTAGCATTTCCTACAATAAAAGAAAAAAAGTACTTAAGACTATGGAGCATATATAAGAAAAAACTACCTATTGAAAGGAAACATATCATAATTAGACAAATAATGATGATTTATCAGTTATGTTAAATGTAACAAATACATTTTCAAGATATAAATAGGCCAAATACATCCTTTGATCTTTTAAGTTTGACAAACTAATAGGCTAGTCTTTAAATTATAAGTAGGTTCTTTAAGTTGCACAACATTTACGAGTTACCCTTTTTCATTCACCACTATCGTGATGACGTGGTCGTTAAATGCTGACGTGACACGTTCGTATAAAAAAATTAAAAAACTCAAAATTTTAAAAATTTAATCTTCATCTTCAACCTCAAAGAAATACACCCATTTTCTCCTTAACCAATTCAGTGAATTGGTGTCTCTTTCACCAACATCTTGTGCCCGTGTCTTTTAAGTCAAATTTCCTTTCTCAACCAATGTCAATTCCCTCAAACTTAATTGGTCTAGTAGCATTTCCGCTCTAATTCTTGACCAAAGCCAGGCTACAACACAAGGTCTTATCCTTTTCCCTCTTCCACATCTATCAATTTTATTTAACTTTGCATAACCCCATTTGAATTGAATTTGATTTTTCACAGGCATCAACAAAGCGATTTAGGGTTATCGATACGGCAAAATTGTTCATACGAGAACTGGAAACAACATTTTCTCTACAATAAACAATTAAAATACAAAAGGAAATTAAGACTCTTCAAAATGGCTTGTTCAATCTTCGGTTTCGTAATTCAAACCTAAGTCATTGTCATAGATAATGGTTTCTCTTCCTTGTTTTAATGAATTGTTGATGTGTATTTATTGTGGGGTGTTTGTGTTCTACCTCCATATGCTTAAAAAAATTATATATATAGAATACAATTTATTTAGATAAATGTTTGAGTTTTACTCCCTAACAAAAATGCTCGAGTTTTACTAGCAATACCTAAAGCTAGAGTGTTTGCCAGGACTGGAAAGTGTATCATGAATCATCATTTCTAAACCTAAATAGTTTTGAGTGCTTGGTTAGAGACTAAAAAGATGAATAAACATTGGAGACTATTAATAATTTTTATTTATTTGAGGGATGAAGTAGGAAAGAAATTGTAAGTTTTATAACAAAATTTGTGGTTTACTTATTTCTCTTGTCTTTGGAGACAATTAAAAAAAAATATGAATAATTTAGTTTATCCAATGTTGACGAAAATTCAAGCTGAAATACATAAACTGAGTTGGTTATGACACATAAAATTGATGGTTAAGTGAGTGCAAAAATTAATCTGTATGTGAAGGATTGACTATGCATAAGGGAATGGAGTTTGCTAAAGAGATGTTGTTTCTCAATCTAAAGATGGAAGCAGACTCATCTAATGTAGGAGACTCAATCCCAACACTCTTATTTGGGATCAATTATTGAAGATTTTAGAAGTTTCGTTTCTAGTTTTCGTAGTACAGATTTTTGCTATATATGTCGAGAGGCGAATCAAGTTGTTCACTACCTAGCTAAATTTGCAATTCTAACCCGTACTGATTTTGTTTGGGTTGAAGAAACCCCACCTTGTATTTCTGCTGTTATGGCTTTCGATTTATTGTCACCATCAATTCGTTTAATAAAACCAGTCATTTAAAAAAAAAATGTGTGAGTGTTCAAATATTTGTAAATTGATTAGAGTTCTTTTATTTGCAACAAATGTCCACAATTTATAACTCAACGGACAAGAATGTTAAAATTGCTAGGCCGCACACTATTTTCGAGTTTTCAATGATTATTGTCATTTCACTTTTTTATGTAACTAACATGCATTTTAAAAATACACATAAAAATTGAAATATTATATTTATCATCAAATTTTTAATGTCAAAATATCATTTTCCTATTAGTAATTTGGACAACTATGTCTATTTTTTATTTTATTCACTCTTTAGTTATATAATGCAGAACCCATACATGTCAAATATGTTAAATATTTTATCTTATAACTTATTTTAAAGTTATAATATTATTCTATATGTTTCTTTTTCTTTACAAAAATTACTGTATGTGTTATTATTAATCATTTGATGCATATGTTTGTGATTTTGTTGCCTGGTGATATCAGTTGCTATTTAGTTGGGATTACCAAGTCAGTCCTAATTACTTGTTTTACGGTTTTGCTTACCGAATTTTTGCTACGTTAACTAACACATGCATATGTATATATATATAGGGTTCGAAGCTTTATACTATTTGAAAACAGGTAAGCAATATTTATGTGCGTAAATTATAAAGCAGTTAAGTTCTCATCAACATCCAAAAAATAGTTTTTGTGTTTGTTGATTTACAGATGCCAGCAAGAAGTGATTGTTATTTTGTACAAACTACTCTTAATCTCGGTACTTTTGTATACCTCGATCAAATCGATAAGTTTTCTTACTCTCTCTTTTATTTTATCCATGAGTTATATTTATTTGAGATTAATATTTCTCCTTGATTTATTATTTGTAGTAACGGGTTGAAAATCAAGGACATATTTGTGCCCTAAAGCTATAAATACACTAGTACTATAATATCTGTGATTTCACAACTCACAAGGTGATTGAGTGCTTAAACCCTACACGTGACAAGCTTTCCATAAGTGGAAATGGTAGAATTGGAGTTTTGGATATCGAGAAAGAAAAGAAGGGAGGAAAATTAATTTTTTCTACTAATTTTTCCTTCCCTTCACTAATCTTTAATTATTATTAACTCTTCCTCTTAGTTATATCACGATTTCCATAATACTCTTCTCTTTTGTATTTAATCACTAATTTATCACATTTTTAAGATTTTTTTCTAGTTAGACCATCCATTTGGGTACTTAAATGGGTTCCGACTGTACACGTCATTTGTTTTATAATTAATATTTAAGTAGACCATCGACCCGTGCATCGCACGAGTCATATCAACTATAATATATAAGAATAAGAATAAAGTATATCATATTATAGATTTGACACGTAATTGAAATTAAAATACCTTTAGTGTTTTGTAAAAAAAAAAAAAAAAGGAGATTTAGAAAGTTGATTAAAAATGTGATTTTCAGATTCTAACTATTAACATGGTAAAATTGGTTGTTTGCAAAATTGTTAATTTAAAATTTAGGCTTAATAAGGTATATGAATACTCCCTAAAAAAAACATGGCGTTTGATATTGGATATCAATTAATGGAACCAAACTTAAATCAAGAAAATTGTGAGTGGCTTAGTGGTGAAAATGTTGAGAAGAAGCTATTAAGACTTGGGTTCAAATCCCTTCAAAGTCTTTTTTCAATAAAGATTTTTTAGATTAATTGCGTGGAGAAAGGAGGGAAATTTTTAGATTAGAATTAGGGTTAAATTAGGGTTAAGTATAGTTCGACGAGTTAACATTTATAATAAGAATACTCCCTCCAAAAAAAGGGGCGTTTGATATTGGATATCAATTAATGGAAGCAAAATTAAATCAAGAAAATTGCCAGTGACTTAGTGGTGAAAATGTTGAGAAAAAGCCATTAAGGCTCAGGTTCAAATTCCTTCAAAGGCTTTTTTCAATAAAGATTTTTTTAGATTAATTGCGTGGAGAAAGGAGGGAAAATTTTAGATTAGAATTAGGGTTTAATTAGGGTTAAGTATAGCTTGACGGGTTAACATTCATAAATAAGAGATAAGCACTCAATCTCTTCAACTCAACACCTCAAAATAATTATTAATTGGGTTCTTGCAATAACTCTATGTCATTACATTTTAACAATAATTTATATATTCATTCATAATTATATAGTTTTAAAATATTGAAGTAATTTAATTATAAATTATAAAAAAAGTTAATACTTGAAAAAAAATATAAAATAAATTATGGTAAATTATTTGTTGTTTTGTTTAAATCCAATCTATGTATGTTTCTTTTTTTTTTTCTTCCATTCAGATCGGTAAATTATTTGTTGTTTTATAAAAAGTTTTTGTTGAAAATTTAATGTTGATCGATTAAATATTACTCTTGCAACTAATATATAATTTACTTTTAATATTAAAATAATACAACAATTGAATAGAAAAAAAAAATTTAATTATACATGTGGAACCCATGAGTAATAAGAGAGTGAGTGCCTATAAAAACACACATATTTATAAGCACCATATTAATTGGTGTCACAACAGTGGTACCTATTTTACATGATGCTAAATAGAAAAAGGACTCCCCATTGTAAAAGGTCTTACACCTCTAATTTATCATGTTACACCTAAAACTCTATTATATGTTATAATAATACCGAAACAACGTATAGTCTCTTAGGTAAAATCTATTAATTTTTTTGCAGAGGTTGTAAGTGAACTTAGTTTACGTGAAACCTATTTGTGTATCTACATGTGAATTGAACGTAAACTCAATTTTTGAGAAACATGTGAGTTTATGGGGCAAAATGACCGGAATCAATTTAACTTCACAATCACAACTCTCTTTCTTTCTTCTCTATTATTCAATTTGTGATGTTCTTCAATTTTGGGATGAAAAAAATCTGCAAACATACACTGTTTTCTTTTTGAATCACATAAATTGATATTTCTATTGGAAATTTTTTATAGCAAATGATTGTGAAAAAAATGTGAAAATTGGATGGGAAAAATTGTATTTTGAATTAAAAAATGAGAGGAAAAGGGATACAAAGGAAGAGGAAGAGGAATACAAAAGGTAATGATTGAAAGTTTAAAAATAAGTTAGGGATACTTTTGTTAACTCAAGATGTAACCAAAAATACCCAGGGTGTGATTAAAAAAAAATCAATTACCAAACTTAGCTCCAAACCTCTAATATCAATTTGATCTACTCTTAGTCACTAATTATCCTCTCTAATTCTAATAAATTTTTAAGCATCCATAATGCCATTAAAACTTTTACCACTGGAAAATAATGGGTATCATAGGTGTGGGATGTTAAAAGAGAGATAGAGTACAAGAATAAAGAGATTCTACAATGTCATTTTTTCCAACAATGCAAGTGTTGTTGGCAAATAAAAGGATTTAGGAGCAATGTTCATGGGTGGTTGAGATATATAATTTCCTTTTACAACAATATGGTAGTTGCTCAGATGAAGAAACAACAAGGTATGATTATATTTAAATTAGAGAGGACTAAGCCGAATAAGACCCATTGAATGTTTCATTTTTTTAACTTGATGGTTTCGAGCATAGTTTTTGACGTGAGTGGTTGTAGAAGAGATGTGACTACGTTAAATGAATCTTGTTTTATATTTTTGATGAGAATCTTCTGTTTTTAGAACTATCGGATCTCCTGTTTTTGTTGAAGATCATCTTGGTTTTATTTTTGACATAGAGATAAAATAGGACGGTCCTAATCAAAAATAGGAGATCATCATCAGCAAAAAGACAAAATAATTTTAAAAACAGGGATGCTCATCAAAAAAATAAAAATAAGATACATATAGTGTAGCCCTTTGTCTTTGCTCATAACCATATTCACCTCATAAACTCTGTTCACAAACATTCACGTTAAAAACTGCAACTTTCATATGATCTTTTTTATTAGAATTATAGAGGATAATTAGTGAACTAAGAATATATCAAATTAAGCTTAGAGGTTTGAGGGTAAGTTTATTAATTTGATAAATTAATGATTAAATAATAATAAAGAGAAAGTCATAATAGAAATTGTGGTAACGAAGAGGATTAATTAATAATAACCGGGGATTATTGAAGGGAATGTCAAATTAGTGGTTTTCTAAATAAGTGAAGAACAACGAAGTAATTTGGACAGAAGGATATATAAACATTTTGGGATTAACTACCATAAAAAAAATAACACTGAAAGAAAGTTTATTGTTATATGATACTATCTTGCATTTGTTTCCATATTAACTTTTTTACAGAGCTGATTATTATTCTAAGAACATAACCTTTAAAGTCTTACTTGTACCCCAAGAAAGTAGATTTTCTAGCTCTTGGATATAATATAGTTCTATGGGATTGAAGAGTTGAGGTATAACATAGGGAACAAAAACTTTAAAAACATTCATGTCATGTATGGAATCATATAGTAATTTGTAAGGTGGCTCATGATTGAGAAGAGGGCTAGTAAATCTACTAATGATAGGAAAAGAGTGAAAAGCATCAAGAGAGGTCAAATCCTGGATAACAAAATCATTTATTTGAAAATTGAACAATGCACGACAATAAATTACATAGTTTGGACACTAATATCAATTTCAACCTCAGATCTCGGATATTTCATATATTATATATTGTCCCTACCAATCGAGTTAAGCTCGCGAGAACAGTTAGATATAGTTTTGAACAAAATGAAACATTACCAACATTATTAACAATACATGATTACCATAAGGTAAACTTACACTAACAAATTTAATATTGTAAAAAGAACTAAAACTATGCATGCATACATGAACATATGTGATCATTTGCTCCTAAATCAATGAGCAAAGATAATAAGTAGAATACACAGAACAAGAGATAACACTGTGTATACATGACTGAGATGATTCAACAGGTGAATGACCTTACCTAGTTGAGGCACAAAGATGCATTGATGTGACTAAAGAGGTGGATGACCTAGTCCTAACTAGTGAGAATTGCTCATTCAAACCCAGTTAAAAATTGAATAACTTGACCTTCAATTCGATAATTGCGTACTACACGCATAACTTCACAATGACATATATGTACACATGTGCAATTAGGCACAGGTCTATGAGTGTTTTTCCTTAAATCTTTAAGACACCTTAAATCTTTGAAATTTCTTATAATTTTAAATACATATTAACTTTGAATATGTCAATTGATTACTTAATTTTGTTGAATACATCATGCTTATAAAAATTTGTTTTTTCTTTACTAGGTTATACTATTAAACTCGGTCCCCTAAACTAAATTTCTGGCTTCGTCCCTGCCATAATGTGTGTTGGACTCAATGCTATTATACCCGCGAGTAATCATATTTGTATAACTTTTGTGACAATGTTTTTTTCTTTTTTTATTGGTCAAAAACAACAGAAAAAAAAGAAGAAGAGATGATAAGAATATTACGTGAGCATAAGAGAGTTATCTAAAAATTGTCATAAAATAGTTATGCAAGTATCATTTCTTTATACCTACACTACTGCAGCGTATCCCATCACTTTGTAGTTAAGCGTGATTAGACGATAATAGTACTATCATGGGTGACCTTACGAGAAGTTTCACCGCACCACTTCTTTTTCCTTAAAAAAGGCAAAGACAATGATTCCCATTTAGTCTGATCGGATATATACCTTTCATCCGATCATTAACAGCAGATTCAAAATAATATTTCAGATGAGAGAGGCGAGAGACAGAGAACTCAGAAGCGGCGACCATGGCTTCCGCCGTGGACGGCTGCAACGGTCCTGTTTGCCGGTTGAGAGGTTTCCTAGGGGGAGAAGGGGGCCAAGCAGGGA
>Ga0315915_1007092_pt1 | contig 13518 bp, 13 predicted proteins | sample MpolbnodulesMG_FD_207738 | JGI IMG/M metagenome (GOLD analysis project Ga0315915, IMG submission 207738) | Medicago polymorpha root nodule microbial communities from Los Angeles, California, United States - branched nodules | ecosystem: Host-associated > Plants > Roots > Nodule | place: USA... | reverse complement strand
AATAATTCTAAAAGGAAATAATATTTAAATAAAACTAAATCAAATCTAAATAAAATAGACTCAAATAACATATTAAAAACACTAATTTATTGACTCATCAATAAGTAATTTAATTTGCCTTGTCAAAAATATCACCACTACCAGTCCCCAGCAACATCGTCAAAAACTTAATGGTAGGATTTAGGCAAGTGTGTCAAATCGTTTACCAAGTAATGTAGTGTAAGTAGAATATCGTATCCACTAGGATTGTCATTCTAACCAGGCAATTCAAGTTACTTATTTGGGAACAGAAAACAGTAAAATAAATAAAAGATAAAGGGGGTTTGCAATTTAGTATGTATGCAACAAAGTAGGAGTTTAGGAGTTAACCTGTTTTGATTGTAGAATGTTAGCAGAGGTTAGGATTCTTTGAATCCCATGTATTCATTTATTGGCATTATTCAGTTTCTTATGTCTTATATCTAAGTGATGAGTTCCTAGGGTTTTACTACCTACAAGGTATCAAATTGCATCTACTGATCACACGGATTTGTACGTGTGGGTCTTACTCTCTCAGAGGTTTGGTTCATTTTCCTCTAGCTGTCAGTTGCAACCTTACACCGATTTTCTCCATGATTTAGTGTTTGGGGTAGTCAATCCCGTAGGGAGACACACTTTCCCGCGGAAAGGTATGTATAGGTTCTTACTTTTTCAGAGGTATTTGAAACAATGACGGATATTAGGGTTCCTAAATTCTCAGTGTCCTAAAGGTACACTCATCTATTGAATCTTAGAATGACATCAACATAGTCTCTCTCTCTCTCTCTCTCTCTCTCTCTCTCTCTCTCTCTCTCTCTCTCTCTCTCTCTCTCTCTCTCTCTCTCTCTTCTAACTTTGATTATTACAAGCAGTGTCAAACTAGAAATCCTAGGACATGTTGTGCAATCTTTTTCATAAAATGTATGAATGTTCACCAAGTTCATAGGTTTCTTTATGAACAGGATGAAGCTTTGCAAGAAAATAACTGTCTCTCGATAGGGAAAAACAGAGTAAATGCAAGTAAAAGTAAAAGACTTAAAAGTTTATAATGCATAAACTTAAAGCAAATGTAAATTGCATTGCATTAATGTAAAGGTGGTTCAACAAATGAGATTACATACATTATGTATAACTCTTTTCTCTGGACGCCAGTACTTCGAGTGCTAAACTTTCTATAAGTGATTTGCGACCTATTTTTCATATGAAAAACTACTAATTATACATAGTAAAAATAACTGGAAAAAGATAATTGCCACGAACAACACTCCTTCCATCGAAAACTGCTTGTCCCCCACGTCATCACTAAGGAAACCGTTGCTTTTGAATTTGAATTCTTCCTTCTTCGACAGCAACTATTTGGCTTCGACCAAACACTTCTTTGGATCAACTCTTGTCAAAACTTCGAAGCTTTTAAACTCTTCCAAATGCTAAGTTCAGACTCTGTCGAAAACCCCATGTTGAGGATAATGACTTTAATTCCTAATAGAACGAAAGTCAACGCATGTTGACTGCATTAATTAAGCATGTCGAAATTACATGCTAACACCTATCTCGTCTACCTTACCAAGGATGTAAGAAGAATAAAGTCATTATGCTGATTTAAGTCATGAAGTCACTTTGTTTCCCTAATTAATGCGGTTTGCTATCTTAGTTACTTCCTAATAAAAAAAATCCTATGAAGTCACTGTGTTTCACCAATATTAGGTATGTCACCATCCTAAGTATCGTTATCTTAGTCTGGTTCACTTTAGAGGAGACAAATCTTACGTCATAGTAAAATTAAATAGGATTCATAAAATAACTGAATAAAGAACTTAAATTAAATAGTCCAACAAACAAAATTGAGGTTCACCTTAGAACTCTACCCTAATAGGTTTAGATACTCATGGTAACTAAAGACAAAATATAAAAGAAATGAAACATACCCTAGAGACTTAGAGTGAAGAGATATATTCCTCTGTTAAAGCTCCTAGTGTTTTCCTTCCTCTTGAACCGCTTCATTCTGAATGAAAAATTATGAATGAGAAAAATGGTATCCTCGATAAATCTAAATAAAAAATCATGAACTTGTTTTATTGAAAGATATAACCCAAAACATATTAGATCTTTAAATCATTCCAAAATACAAGCATTTCCTAAATACCCCTAGAATGAAAGACTGTAATTTGTGTGAATTCTTTATTTCTGTGGCACACCAATTTACTTTTAAACTTTTATAGTATCATATTCATATAACAAAGCCAATTTCAAAATATTAATAACTACAGTCTCAAGATATTTTAAGTTAGTTAATGTAAAAGGTTTTAAGTTCAACTTTTGCATACTAAATATCATGGTAAACTTAACCTTGAAATATTCACCAAAAATAAAAAATCTAACCTTGAAAACGAGAAATTTCCTATCAAGAATTTGGTGGACTCACTCTATTCACACTCAATTCAAATTCAAGGGATCACTACAGAGGATTTTTCACATTTTGATTGAAAAAATAAAAAGTTTACCTGACATACGACATATCATATGCATGCTTAAAATGGCACAACAAGAAGGTCCTACCATAATTACCATATTATCCTTTCCTTTCCCTTTCATGTCATGTAAACAGATAAGCATGGCCCCAAGAGCTATTAAAGAGAAAGCACTATACTTATTTACACGAATGGGGCAATGGGATACCAGCATCCACTCACTCAAGTTGTGTAATTGACATAAATGTTGGAATCGACCAACAAAGAAACACAAATGTAAGTGATGTAATGTTCAGAATTTGCCAAGACCACGTGTGCATACCAAAATGAAATATTTATTGATTTCCATACGTTATTGAACAAATAAATGGACATTCTACTACTTCAAAATTATAAATGCCGATCAATTTAATCCTTTAAATTTGTAAAATACCAATTTAGTCCTTTAATTGAACTATGTCAATCAATTTAGTCTCTTTCCAAATTTTCAAATCATCATTTTAAAGAATAAAGAATATTAGTTTTTTGTAGTATTATGTTGGTTTGAGTAGATGTTTATTTTGATTGAGGGACTAAATTGTTAGACATTCTTCAAATTAAAGGGCCTAATTTTTTAAAATTTCAAAAACTTGATTAAATGTTGATTTAATCATTGAACAAACACAAATAATAAACCAAAAAGAAAAGGAAGTAAAGCGTGTTCAAATTATGGCCTTTTGTTCTTATTCACATTTTGCTTTTATTTTTTGGCTAATATAATTCACAATTATGGTAGAATCAAGCATTTACATGCTGAATAGGAGTAACAAAATTCTGGGCAACCAAGATATAAATTGAATATGAGAAAAGACAAATAAAAAAGAAAACATGAATCAATGTCTTGTTAGCTGGTCTTTGTTTCCGAGAGGAATCTTGTTAGATTGAGATGGTGGTGATTCTCCCCTATCATCACCATTTTTCATATCAATGTCAACGGCTTCTGGTTTGAGTTTGTTAGGCTCGTTTTCTGGTATAGTTCGCGTCAAAAACCTGTGTATCATCTCATAACTGGTGAATGTAATAACAGCCGAAGGGGTTGTTCTTAATAGATTAGTAGCACAACCACGATAAAATCCCTTAATGCCTTCCTTTTGAAACACCTTCTTAGTACAGTCAATAACCCCGGCATATTGAACTCCACTACTATTTTTCGCTTGGCCTTGCTCTTGCAGCCGGGAACGTATTACCTCGTGTGGATAAGTCATTACAGAGGCAGTTACTTTTGAAATTGATGATGCGATTGCAACACTCCCAGGATTTAGCTTGTCGACAGTTGTGTTATCTGAAACATTTAAAATCCTCATTAAATGAGTTATGTACTTATTTCAAGGATCGCTGAATATATAAATAAAATAGTGTTAGCATTTTGTACCTTTTTTGGCCATGTACAACTTTATCTTTTCATATGCCGGGAATTGAATTGCTACATGACTTACGCCAGCTAATGAAGGCAAAATACCACTGCATCAAGGAATATAATACAATCACAATTCAAAACTAAACATAAGACACAGACACAGACACAGACACAACTTATCACAATTCATATTCTGGTTTCTGAATTGAACATGGTGATGAAGTTATGTGCACATTGGCAGCGCCGTCTAATTTAATACAGAATACATTTTCTCCAGTCTAAAGAGGTTTCATTATTATTTTATACTGTCTCTGTCCAAATTTGGCATCAACCATTGTTATTTATATCGCTGACATTACCTTGTGAAAAAAGGCCAGGGTTACATTATTGTTCTGAAATGATTGGATAAGGAAACTGCATCTATTCTATAATATTTCTTTTTTCATAATGTAAGATTAACAAGTTATCTGCTGTCCACTATTCATTGGGAAAGAGATAATTGCAAATAAAATATTCGAACAAATCATCAACCATAAATTAGAGAACTAGAAACATACCTGTACAGTCCTCGTAGGCCTTCCTCATGAGTAATCCTAGTCAAAGCGGAGAGAACACTCTTGTAAGGAACAACATTAGGCCTCATTCCTTGTGTCTGATGGGTTTCAGAGAGAAAAAATGAATGAATATCCAACATAACAAGGTACAATAAGTGAAATAAAGAACTAATTTTTATGATAAACAAATCGTCGTTAAAACAGAAAGAGGTACAATAGCCAAATTCAAGTTAAAACATAATACAGCAGAAACTATTCAATTTAACTGATTAGTTTGGCTCGCAAATGCACCAATAAATATATGGAAGATTGAGAGACATCAACAGTGAAAAGGACAAGGAAAAATAACAATAGAAAAGAGCATAAATTCCTATTTTTACACATTTTACGAAGATTAAATGCATGAGAAGCACTAACTTACTTGAAGTCTTGTCTTAACAACCCACAATGGGTTTGTAGATATTGCTGTTGCAGCCCCAGCTCCAGCAGCAGCTATAATATTTCCAATAGTTGTGAGTTCGTTGCAACCCTCTGCAAACCAACAAATATCGTCATAAAAAGTAGTAAATCCAGCAAATATACTCCGGATCTGAAGTCAGTAAAAAAAAAAAAAAACTTACGATCTGAGGTTAGTAAAAAAAAATTAAAAAAATCAGGATTTGAGGAAACCAGACTTGGAAATAAGTTTGACAAAACTGGTATCGTACTCCCAAACTCTCCACTTCACATTTTGAGAAGAAACAATGCAAGTAAAAAGAAATCATCATTAAGATAATATTTACCATGTGACCGAAGCAAGCCCTTTATTTGCTCATAACATGTGAAGTAAACCTACAGTTGAAATGAATTTGTTGTCATTTGAAAATATATGAAATATGAAGAGAAGCTATTACAATCATATGATTAAACAATAAATTAGATTATTCATCTTCTAATATAAGACATGATTAATCAATGCTTTTAAAAAAGGATCTTCAAGGAAAAGTAGAGGCAACTGAAAGATTAATATTCAGAAGATTCTTCACACAAATGCAAATGTATTTGTTGCGTTACACATCTAGGGCTATGCAAGAAGGTAAAAGATGAAGTCATCTTACATGATTATTTTTTGTCATGAATTGTCAATTTAGACCTTGAAATCAACTTGGTAAAATGGTGCCATAAAACTAAAGTACCCAAGAGCCATAATTTGAAGCTAATTACATTCAACAATAATTAAAACCAAAAATGTGGATGTAATTTAAAAAGGTGACATAAGAAGAATGAGAACAAATTGCCAAACATAATTTTCTTTCGATGGAGAGGCAAGAGCATGTTTGTCTCTCCAGATCTAAGCAGTCAGAGAAAGAATATTTCACTACATTCCATTATGAAATTAAGCAAACAAAGATATTGAAAACATTATGTCGGCAAGTTGGTTGGTGAAGACTATCATAGAGAGTAGATAGAGGATTTTATGACAAATAAGATTTGATGTGGACATTATTCAGATCATGAAGTTATCAATTATGTTTTGTCTTTGTTTGTTAATATTCGTGTATATGGTATCGCAAGTGGGAATACATGCAGAATGCTGAAACAAGACATAACAGAATCAGAATAGAATTCATCCAAACTCCTATTTCACAGAACATAACATCTTTTACTGCAATGGACGCCAATCACAATACAAAATGTAGTCAGAAAGGCAACAGTAAAAGAAACTCACTGCCCAGTTTGGAAGCAATGCTAGTATTGTTGGTGAAAGGCCACGGTACAATCCCCTGAAGCCTTCAGTCCTAACTATATTCTGCAAGCTCGTGACAATGACACTACCTAGGAGAATAGCAAAGGTTAGGCTCAAGAAACAATCACTCAACAAATGCACCTCGTAATTTATTCATACTGAAATAGTTCTACTATAGTAGTGTTGCATATATCAGTGATATACTTTGAATCAGTGTTGTCAAATAGCGGATATAGCGGGCCCTATAGCGCTATAGTGTAGCAGAAGTTTGACAAACCACAATTGTTCGGCGATACATGATTTAGTACAAAATGTTGTCAAATAGTAGCACGTGCAGTGCTGTCTATGCGGCGCCGTCATATTGTATTATGGCGTAAAATCCCGTCATATTGGCCGAAATTGAGCAACATGGAGAGCCAAAAAACCGCCACCTATATCCGCCATGGCCGATAATTGACAACACGAAGCTATTGCAGCACTAAAGCACGATTTGAACAAACTGCTATGCTATGTTCCGCTATCCGCAATTGACAACATTGCATTGAATTGAACTATTATAACTCCTAATCAAGTTTCAACAATACAATATACAAATTTCAGCCTCATGTTCGTGATAAAAGCACCCAACTCTCAATGGAGAAGCACTTCTTTACAGAAAATAACCCAAAGGCATTAAACTAACAAATTAGGTAAATTATATATGTTACAAAACTACTTTTTTTCAATCTTAACATAAATCCAACATCAACCTCAGCATTGTCCATGACCCATTTACTACGAAGCATGGACACAGACACAAACATCGGACATGACATGGAACAATGATAAAATTGTGAGAAATGACACAATTCAATGTAACCGCATGTGTCGTGTTGAACTGTCGAGTCGAACACCGACAAGTGTCGAACATGTGGACACGTCTTTGATCAGAAGTGTCGGTGCTACAGAGCCCATTAAGCAATTAACAAGAAGTGTACCTTTCTGCACAGGTGGAAGGCCATGAACTTGTAGCCTTGTCTTGATCACATCCAATGGACACACAAACGTAGCAGCTATTGCCCCTATAATAATATATCACAATGTCAAACCAACCCCATTCTTGAAATCACATGAAAAACAACACAAAATTGACCAAACACAAAACTTGAAGAAAAAAAGGGAAATTTTAAGAGAAACCCATTAAAGAAAAACACAAAATACGAAAAGGGTCGAAGCCAAAAAGAACAAAAAATTACCAGCAGCAGCACCAGCACCAGCGTTTGAGATTAAACCTCTAATATTATGACTAGTACCAGAATTTTGGCAATTGTTACTCATATTAAAATCTAAAATCACCCTTTTAATTGCAATTTAACAAAGATAGTTAACGAATTAAAAGCAACTTAAATGGTGGAAGAAGCAAATTCACATGGTAGATCTTAACAAATTTATCTCATTATATAACATTACATATGGTGAAGAAGAAAAAGGGGGTGCAGAAAAAAGAGAGAAATGAAAAGGGGTGTTGAATTGAATTTTTTGAAGGTTGAATTGAATTGATCTAGGAAGGTGAGTTAAACGTAACGTGTAATTTGGGAATGAAGTGCGAAATGAAAGAGCGTGGGAATTTGTTCGGTTTTTTCTCTCTGGTTGAGTCGAATTTGTACGATGCAGATGTCACTGTCACTCACTGTAAATTCATGAACCAGCTTTCGATTGCCGACTCACAAAATGAATCAAACTTCATCTTACTTTTAAAATTTATTATTTTAGTCCTTATCAAAAAATTTATACTTTTCATTTTTTATCTTACTCTAAAGTTTTTATTTATTTATTTATTACTATTGTAATAACTGGTGCTAAACACCAGAATAGGCTGATCAGATTTTCTTACATGGAGTTTAATGAGTCGTTCATAGTAATGTCATGTTTGCTAAATTTATGAATGTTGTATTTAAGAGGATTGATTTTGTCAACCAAAAATGTTTAGTATGTCATCCAAAAAGGTTTAGCTATGCAACTTGTTGTTTGTTTGTCTTCTATTTATATGTAAGTAATTTTTGATAAAACATATTAACTTGTTAGAGGATTTATGTTAATTTTTGGTCTGACCTTTTTAAATTTTGATCTAGTTTGTTAACTAGTTTAAAAGTCTAGTTTGTTTTAAGGAGTTTAAATAGAACATTTGGTCTATTTATAAAAAGACTAATATGTGTATATTTCTTAAAAGGCTAATACGTGAATTAAACTTTGTAGTGTCTATACATTCAACTTTTTTTTTTTACTTTATATGCATATATTGTCTCTATATCCAATAAAATTTTATGGAACTTTTTTTTTATAGAAAATTTTATGGAACTTGTACATCCATTTTGTATAGCTTAATAAGCATATATTGCATACACTTAGCTATTGCCTTGTTTTTACTTTCAGTTGCTAATTGGGTCTTTACTTTGAAATTTAGAATGACAAGAGAGTGACAAATAGTAAGTGTAACAGTCCGAATTTCACAAAAATTATTTTAATTATTTATTATTTTTATGTGCTTGTATGTAATTGTTTGTCTCTGTGGGTATTTTATTTGAGATTAGTGGATTTTGGCTTGAGAAGTGTATTTTAGTCATTTTAGAGTCAAGGACATTTTGGTCATTTGGTGAGCGAGGGTAAAATAGTCGTTTTGTTACGAGAATTATTTTTAGTGTTTTAAGTGGGAATAATTATTTTTACTAAGTTATTAATGAGTTGTGGTAATTAATTAGAGACAATATATATTCGTTATTTGACGGTCAAGTGAGTAGTAACTCGTGAATTAGTTAGTAAAAACATTAAGCTCATTAAGATTTAAGACAACTACTCTCTCTCTTCTCTCCTTCTCAAACCCCAGCCATCAACCCCTTTTTTTTTTCTTCTTCTTCTTCTTCTTCTTGTCAGAGGGGTGATTTAGGGTCAATTTTGACCCAAAAATCACCCCTCTGAGTTGTTTTTATTTATATCCTAATTGAATAAGTGATTTCACGTATTTTCTGTTTTCTTTAGTTTGTTTTTGTGATTTCGTCGTCTCTGAAGGACTCTGTTTGTTTTGATTTCCCGTCTTTGTGCGGTGTGTTTGATTTCCTGTAATAGTGTGGGGTTTATTTGATTCAGGTTGAAAGATTAGCTTTCAGCAAATGCAGATCCGATCAATGACAATGACTTTGGCGTCGTCAACGTTGCAGATCCGGAGACATGAATATTCTGGAGACTTTAATATAGTCATATTACTCATATTTGTAGGCATAGGTACTTTACCGTTTTATGCTATTAACATGGATGTTGTGAGTTTGTTCACAAATTCATCATTTTTGTTTTTAGCGAATTTGAATTTGTATCGATGTACTCCATCAATTTAAATGAATGAATATCGTTTATTTTTGTCAAAAAAAGATTTAAGACGACTAGGGTTTGAGCTCATTTGGCCAGTGAGTATATACGGAGTAGTTACTTAATCCTTGATGTTGTCGTATCTGAAATCGAGAATTTTGTACCATAACTTATCTTTTGTATTGAACACATTCTCCAACGCCATTTTAATAGCAATGCGAGATTGAATAATTCATGATTTTTGATTCCTAAACCTCCCTCTGTTTTGTCCTTACAAATTTTGTTCCAACTACCTCATGTTGTTTTCCTATTTTCCTAAACTCCTCCCCATAGGAATCTCTTCTGCATCTTCGTTAACAAATATATTACTTTCTTAGGAGCTTTAAAGAATGATAAGAAATAAAGAGACAGCGAAGATAGGATTGAATTGATCAATGCTACCCGACCTCAAATTTTAAAAAGTAACTGCAAACTCATGTAAAAAGAATATACGTGCCACCGGCTCTTTGCCTATGATTCACCTATTACTTTAATCGTTGATTAAATATATTCTACAAGAAAAACAAATAAGGGTATTTTTAGATTTGGTTTTGATTGTTGGTGGTTTTTTTTGTCAAGTAATCTAGTGTGGTTTTTTATGTCAAGTAGCGTGGTAAGAAATTCATTTTTAAAGGTGAATAGATGGGTGTCCGGAGTTCGAACCTCGGTCCCTGCATGTATTATGTATTGTTCCCACCAACGGCTCATGGGAAATGATTATCGATGGTTTTATGGATGTACAAGTGGACATTTAGATAGTAAGACCAAATAACTCTTATATTTGTAGGGGTATTTTTGTCAATTAAAACCCAACATACACTTCTCTCTTACATTTGTGCTCTCATCTTTCTTTTATAACAAACAATACCTTAAATCAACTTTATTTCTCATATTTATCTCAATTTCATCTACAACCAAACACACCATTAGTATCAACATTCATCAGATAGACATCGAATCAAAACAACTCTCCCTTCTCTCTCTAAAAGAAACATTTCTCTCCCTTCTCTCTAGAGAACAACCGCGTATCACCAAATTTTTCCTTCCCTTCATCATCCAAAACTCTGTTTCAAGATGTAGACTTCAACAAAGGTGCGCAGGTTGGGAGAATCCTTCTCCACTGTTGCACCTTTCTAACAACCGATGGGGTTGTTATGTTTGTCGATGCCATTTTGCATATCTGAAATTGGTTAGATTCGATGAAGGGTGGGGTTTAGGTTCGGTTTCTGGGTCAGATTTTGGTGCCACTTCTGGGCTCTCTTTTTTGATGTGTTTTGTTGAGTCGTTGCCACTGCCGCTGTTTGATCTGACGCGGACGTGAAGCTCTCCTTGAATGACTCCATCTTTCTATTCTATGTGCTCGATCTGGTAGTGGTTTGCTCTTCCTAGTTACATATCGCGTATGTTGGGTCGTGGTCGTGGGGATGCTTTGCTGCTGTTGGTGTTCTTGTTGGTGTTGTAGTGGCGGTTCTATTTTATTTTATGTGTTGTTTTTGTTTCTGTTTTGTTCTTGTTTTTTATATAAGAAGATGTTGATGAGTGGTGGGCTTGTTCCGACTTGGTTTGTTCGTGAATCTTGATTCTGGTTTATCTTGGGGTTGAGATTGGTTTTTTAGTCTGTTGATACTCGAAAGAGCTGGGTGTGTAGAGGCTCTGTGTTGACAGTAGTTTTCGTTTATCGTATCTTAAGACTGTATCTGCCGCTATTGCTTTATGCGTCGTTTGTGGACTGTGTTAAATTTACTTCGTATGTTCGTTATGGACTACGACTAAAGTTTCAAGACCAATGCGACTTCGTGCTTTAGTTAGTATCTGGTTGGATTGGCCTGAAAAGGCATTTTACTTGCTTCATCTAGAAGGGAGTTGTGGAACTTGGGTCGTTTCTGTGTTGACAAACGATTCATACGCCTACCCAATACTCTGAATGCTCACTTTGCATTTTTTTGCAATCCAATTTCGCGCTCACATGTGGGTTTGCTGGATTATCCATGGTAGTGATTGTTTAGGGTTTTTTCTTTTTATACCACTTATGTACTGAATTGTTGTATCACCCGTTTTGGGTTGTTTCTATGGTTTACTGGTCAAGTACATGCCCCTCAATCTTGTACTTCCGGGTTCTTCTTTTTTATTTATTTTCTGTTTGCCTAAAAAAAAGAAAAACCGCTCTTAAAATTTATTTTCTTTTGCAATGACAGTATAGCCATATGCTTCACCAATAAGTTCAAAGTCAACTTAAATGGCAAAAACATCTTTTACTAATCCCGTACTAATTAATACTCCATTATAATTTATTAATTAAATAAATGAATTTATCTTAAATTATAATATGTTATCCGTCCTCTATAAAAAAAAATGTTATCCGTTGAATTAATTCCTTAACATACATTTTATTAGTCCAATAGTTTTGAGAACCTTCAATCGGATATATATATTTTTTTTTACAGAAATGGTAGGAATATTTTAATTGAAAATTATACGTTATCATCTTCAAAAGTAAATTATTCATTCAAAAACATGTCGGTTCAAGGCAAATGCAAGATAACATAGCATCAAAGAGGAGTCTCAACCTCCTCCAATGTCGATTTAAATTATCGCTAAAATGACTCAAACATCTATGAAGTTGTCGATTTTAAGAACGAATTGATTTACATGAATTCAAATGAAAACAATACAAAATATCCAATAAACCATAAACAGCTCGTCTAAAACATTTCTAAAACGGCATCAAACTATACTAAAATAACTCAAAAACATAGTTAAAATAACTTCAAATATATGTCACCAATGTTCCTATTTGCCTTGGACGGGCTAAGAAATATAATGGTAAAGAAAATAAACTCCTTTCAGGATGGCAATAAGAAGTAATAATCACGCGCCAACCAGAGTAAACCCTGATTGTTTTGTCGAAGAGAGCAAAAGTAACTAAACACAAACCTAATCTAACATTATGAGGATCTCGAGAAAATTTAGGCCATGTTTCATCAAAGTATTTCCAAGCTTCTAAATTTGGCAATGTGATTGAGATAAAGAACTGTTCTACCTTTCCTTATCACGATTAAATCTCATTTCACAAGTTGTTTGTATTGCAAAATCTGATATTCCTCAATATACAACCATCTAGTATTCCCTTTTCCAATCATCTTCATAATGTGTTGGAACATTGGTGTGAAGTTGGAAGGAAACTGTAAGGTTGGAAGATTAAACACCAAGGAATTAGACTTTGATTTATTGTTACGTGAATTGAAAAAAATAGAGTGTGAGGGTCCACATAAAATAGAACACACATATTAATAGTGTTTAAATCGTGCTATTTATTTATTAAATATTTTTTTTAAAGAGTAATTAAATACTTGATAATGTTAAAAATAATAGTAATTATTATTAACGATGCTTTAATCCAATTAAAGACTAAGTCAGTGGAAGGCATAGACCAAGTGCAAGGAAATGAGTCAAAGTTTGTACTTATCATCTGATCTATTCGGTGAAGATCGATGATATTGAACGATTGTCGAATGAATCATATACACTATATGTTCAACGTGAATTGGCCTACCCACAAAATTAAGATCATTTTGGGCCTTCCAAAGTGTCCATATTGTCGAATGCAAAATAAAAGAAAAACCTTTTATATTTCTAGACTTTTTACCTACATACATAAACACCCGAAATATGCATATGAAATTGGCGGTTTCGGAAAGAAATAGAATTACATGAATGAACTCAATGATAACAATACAAAATAATCTTCAAATCATAAGTAACTCCTATAAAAAAATCTCTAAAATGAACTCAAACTCTGTTAAAATGAGTTAAAAACATTGTTAAAATATTATCAAATATTCTATCATCGGCCATCCACTTGTACCTCCATTGCTGATGCACTATTTTTAGGTACTTAAAAAAAAAAAATAGGAATGTATATATATATCCTTATTAGGAGATAAAACAATTGAGTATTAAATTATAATTAAAAAGAAA
>Ga0315915_1007091_pt1 | contig 13519 bp, 6 predicted proteins | sample MpolbnodulesMG_FD_207738 | JGI IMG/M metagenome (GOLD analysis project Ga0315915, IMG submission 207738) | Medicago polymorpha root nodule microbial communities from Los Angeles, California, United States - branched nodules | ecosystem: Host-associated > Plants > Roots > Nodule | place: USA... | reverse complement strand
AAGGAATTCCATTAGTTCTTAAAGTTTTGGCTCATCTGCTTCGTGGAAAAGATAAGGAAGTATGGGAAAGTCAGCTGGACAAACTTAAAAGACTGCCAAGTAAAAAAGTTCATGATGTAATGAGACTTAGTTATGATGATCTTGATCGTTTAGAGCAAAAGTATGTTTTAGATATTGCATGTTTCTTCAACGGGTTGAGGTTGAAAGTGGATTACATGAAACTTTTATTGAAAGATTTTGAAAGCGATAATGCAGTGGCTGTTGGGTTAGAAAGGTTGAAAGATAAAGCTCTTATAACTATTTCTGAAGATAATGTTATATCTATGCATGACATTCTACAAGAAATAGGTCGGGAGGTTGTTCGTCAAGAATCCAGTGAAGACCCTAGAAAATGCAGTCGATTATCAGACCCTGATATTATCTATGATGTATTGAAAAATGACAAGGTAAAAAATATTTGGCAATTTTAGATAACATTTGTTTTTCTGGTGAAAAATATTTTGATTTTATTTTACATTAATGACAGGGTACTGTAGCTATTAGAAGCATAAGTCTTTACTTGTCAACAGTTAGGAACCTGAAGTTAAGCCCCAATGTATTTGATAAGATGACCAACCTGCAGTTTTTGGATTTTCGTGACATAGATGGTTTGGATCGTATTCCTGAAGGGCTTCAATCTTTTCCAAATGATCTAAAATATCTTCATTGGATATGTTACCCTCTAAAATCACTCCCAGAGATGTTTTCTGCAGAGAATCTTGTTATATTGGACTTGTCAGGTAGCCTACTGGAAAATCTTTGGTGTGGAGTGCAGGTAATTGAATACGTGTCTTCTGATTAAATTTATCTTAAATCAAAGAATTATAAATTAGTTACCTAATTTTTTTTTGTAGCAGGATCTGGCTAATTTAAAAGAAGTTACACTCTCACATTCAGGATTCCTGAAGGTGATACCAGACTTTTCAAAAGCCACAAATCTTAATGTATTGAATATCCAAGGTTGTTATGGGTTGACAAGCATCCATCCATCTATTTTCTCTCTTGACAAACTTGTGAAATTGGACCTAAGTTTATGCCTTTCCCTTGCACCATTTACAATCAATTCCAATTTAAGCTCCCACCATTATCTTTTGGCCATTCCCCCCGATGCACTGCCATCATCTTTTGGATTTCAAGGGAAGCTAGAAATCCTGGATTTAGTATTCACTGCAATTGAGAGCATACCGTTGAGCATCAAGAATCTCACAAGACTAAGAAAATTAGACATACGATTTTGCTCAAAGCTTGTGGCTCTACTTGTTAAATGTGAATCATTGAAGACTGTACTTTTCCCTTCTGTTGCTCAACAATTCAAGGAAAACAAGAAAAGGATTGAGTTCTGGAATTGCTTGAACTTGGATGAACGCTCTCTCATAAATATTGGGTTGAATGTGCAGATCAATTTGATGAAGTTTGCATATCGACATTCAGCGGCACTGTTACATCATGCTAAATGCATTGAAAGCAATGTTGATTACAAAGATAAATTTGATTCTTATCAAGCAGTGTATTTGTATCCTGGAAGTAGTGTTCCAGAGTGGTTCGAGTACAAGACAACAAAGGATGATATGATTATTGATCTCTCTCCTTTTTTTCTCTCCCCTTTGTTGGGCTTTGTGTTTTGCTTCATCCTTGCCAAGGACTCCCAACTTTGTTACCAAATTGAATTGAATATCACTAAAATTGATGTTGTGGATGATGATGAAAAGGATGGTGTAAGTATCTTCATGTATAGGGATTTTTTTCTCTCGTTTTTCAGATCATGTATGCATGATATACGACCCACCATGTTCGCGCTACCTAACTAGCATAGCAAAAAATAAGACAAGGTTTAAAATCAAGGTTACAGCAAGGACAACACCCGGCTTTGATAGGGATAGACCAGAGGTGGAGTTAAAAGGGTTTGGCATCAGACCCATAATCCCCTTAAGAGATAAAAACATCATTGAACAAATGGAATTATTTGATTATGTTAGCAAATGGGGTAGGATTGTGCTTAGCATCATCATATGTATTTCTTTCCTCCGGATGAAGATAAAGAAGTTGATTTAGACACAAGTCCATAGTTTGATGTAAGTAGTCGGTAGATATGGATAGCAGTCGAGTTATTCAACATTACGTCATGCAGCTGAAGATGAAGAATTTGATTTAGACGCAAGTCTATAGTTTTATGTAAGTAGACATGGTTAACAGACGAGTTATCAACATTACTTATTATAATTACAATTATTATACATAGACCTAAGTAATCCATTAAAATATATTTGTTTTTTGTTCTGCAGTTTCATGCAGTGGTTGCGGCATTTCCAATATCCGAGTCAGTTAAAGAAGCATAACATAAGAGGATTGCAAAAGTAGATGTATGAAACTCAGCTCACTGTGTTCTTTATATGAAACTGATTGCAAGTGAATGGAAATTAATCTATTTATAACAAAGAAATGTTTCTTGATTTGTCCTTCTTTGTTCAAAATTAAAGCTATAGGAAAAGGACGTCAGAGGTGATCGGAAGATTTAGGTTATCTCTAGTTTTCTTGTTTAAATTAGAACTTCTATAATTGATTTTTCTTTGTAACACGTGAAAGTCTAAGTTATGTTAAGTAACAAAAAATAGATTTGTTTATCTTTTTTGCTTAAGTATATACCCATTTTCCTCTCAAATTCAATCAAACAAAAGATTAGTAAACTGGAGGAAAATTATTAGAAAGATTTTAGATCCAAAAAAAGATTTTAGATCCTCTCAATCAAACTCTCTTTTGATCTTTTCTATCTTTCTCTTAATGAAGAGGAAAATTATTAGAAAACTAAAAAATAGTTAAAAGAGAAACATTTATTTTCAGTCAAGAGAGAAACAAGGCTAAGAGTGAGATAGATAAGATTGAGAGAAAATGAGAGAGAATTTAAAATAGAGGAATCAAACTCATTCAACCACCATTATTAAAAAAAAGGAAGTTATTAATATTTTAATATATTTCAACTTAAAGGAAAGTGCAAGTCACATGGTTCATATAGATAACTTCAACATGTATACTGTTTGGCAAGTCAACGTTTCTCCATGCAATTGGTTAACTATTTTATATTCAAGGCTAAAGTGCACTTTTCACAACTTTAAGTTTTAAAAAATTGCGATTTTGGCCTCCTATGAAAAAAATGACAAAAATGACCCCATGTTTAGGGAAATATGCTCCTTTGACTCCTAACATAAGGGAAATATGATCTTTTGACCCCTTATCTTTTCAAAAAATTGCGATTATGGCCCCTTTTTTGGGACACGTGGCGTCTTCTCAGCAATTTTGAGACGAAAAGGGCCAAAATTGTAATTTTTTTTAATAGGGGACCAAAATCGCAACATTTTGAAACTTAGGGGTCGAAAAGTGCAATTTAGCCTATATTTAAATGTTGGTGACGTTAATATTTCTCTAATATACAAATCTAATCCTCTGTGGAGTGTGAATGTGTATGAGTTCACACTTTAAACTGTAAGGTCAATGACATTCCTTCTTCCATATGAGCGAAAGCTGAAACATATCTCTAGCAGCCAAATCATTGAAGGTTAGTAATTGCTTTGTAATATTACTATTAATTTTTTTATCCAAAAAACTGTTACAAAGACCATTATTTGTTACAAAGGAGCATTAAACTCACTGTAAGGTCAACTGTTGTAACTTGTTTACTTCTTCCTTCTACTAGACAGTACAGGTCAAGAGGATGAAGTTTCAACATATAGGAGCAAGATAATATTAAATAGGTATAACAGTAATTTACTTGCAAATAAAAGAAGAATGAATGGTTAAATATCTATCATGATTAGTCAACAACTTGTTAACAAAGATGATTAGTCAACAAATTTAGCCAAGATGAAGGCTTAATTTAAAACCTCTGTCCTTACAAGAGATCCAGATGGAGTTCATCTTGGTTAAATATGTTAATTTATCATGGTCGATAATTCATCATATCAGATTGAATAAAAAATGAAGTGAAATGATTTTTAATCGGTGTGGTTAAATAGAGGCTATAGCGACGCTATGACGCTATTGAATAGTGGAATTTTAACAAACTACTATTGTTCCATGATGCGCTAGTACAAAATATTTTGAAATTGGCCGCCATAAAAATGTTGCGTAGAACAATTTGAACAAATCACTATTTGCCGCTATTCTCAATTGAGTAAAACCTTTCTTATTTGGATTACCCTCTGCCTGCCATATTCTGATATACAAGGGGGAAAATTCAAAAAGTGATCTAGAGTTATAATCTTATAGGATATTCTTCTTTTGGAGCTTCTTAAGTGTAATATTTTGTATTTTATTGTCTCTTGGTTATCTCTAACATTGCTGGCTATAGTGGAAAAAGTCAATATCAGTTAATATTCCACAAATGAGTATGGTGCATGGTTTTGTATTGCGGAGGTATGTAACCGCAGCAGTTGATTCAATTCGGAAATTTGGAAGATTTTCATGTTGGAATGAAACACTATTTTCAAGTGAGTAACATATGAAATATGCACTCTAAGTTTTGTCTTGACTCATTCTGAAAAGGATTTTGTTCAACAATGCTTATTTTCATTCTGTTTCTATTGAGTTTACAGAGAAAGGAATTTCAACTGTTAATTCCAAACATTTCACAAAAGCGTTACCTTTGGGGCCTTGTATAAGTTCTCAATATTCTTCAATTTCAACAAATGAAACTACACAATATGATGTTTTTGTTAGCTTTCGAGGCAAAGACATCCGCGGGGATTTTCTTAGTCATTTGATTGATGCTTTTCATCGAAAGAAAATAAAAGCCTTTGTAGATGATGAACTTAAGAGGGGAGATGAAATACCACAATCACTTGTCAGAGGAATTGAAGGATCATTAATTTCCTTGATCATATTCTCACAAGACTATGCCTCTTCATCTTGGTGTTTGGAAGAACTTGTTACAATACTTCAATGCAGGGAGAAATATGGACAGATCGTTATACCTATTTTTTATCAGGTAGATCCTACAAATGTAAGATATCAAATGAAGAGTTATGAAAATGCGTTTGTTGAACACCAAAGAGTGTATAGATCCACCAAGGTGCAAATTTGGAGACATGCTTTGAACAAATCTGCCAATTTATCTGGAATTAAGACATCAGATTTTCGGTAAGTTTTATATTTTTTTTCACCTCATAATTTTTTAGACTATTTGGCCTCGATTATTAAGATAAATTTATGCAAATTATCACCAAGTGAATGTTTTCACTTGAAAGTGCAGCTTTTGAGTTGTTGATTTTCAACATATATTAGTCAATGATGCAACCTGGTAATCATGGTCTAGGATTTAATTTGAACACCACTTTGTTAACCACTTGGCCTATCACTTTTACCATTTGAGATGTTACTTACAGGACAAGTTAGCCCATCACTGTTAATAGTAGATATACCGAAGACACACTATTTTATATATTTCAGTCTCACAACAAACTTCCATTGTATCTTAGACTTTGTCTCTCCATTTGTTGTATAGGAATGATGTCCAACTCCTTAAAGAAATCATCAAATGTGTGTCGATGAATTTGAACAATAAGCACCTTGTTAGCTCAAAAGGACTCATTGGAATTGGCAAACAAATTTCACATCTAAAATCATTGTTAACCCAAGAGTCAGAAGATGTTCGTGTTGTTGGGATTTGGGGTATGGGTGGTATTGGCAAGACGACCCTTGCAGAAGAAGTATTTCACCAACTACAATATCAGTATGAAGGATGTTGTTTTCTAGGAAACATAAGGGAAGAATCATCAAAACATGGAATGGTTTTCTTAAAAGAAAAGCTTATTTCTTCACTATTAGATGAAGCTGTTAAAGTTGACACTGCAAATAGATTGCCTCATTATGTTAAAACTAGGATTCGTCGCAAGAAAGTTCTTATTGTTTTAGACGATGTGAATGATTTTGATCAACTTGAAATCTTAGTTGGAGATCATGATTTGTTTGGATTTGGTAGTAGAATCATTATAACAACAAGAGATAAGCAAATGCTTTCTCAAGATGTTGATGATATATATGAGGTAGGTGCATTGGACATTGATAAATCACTTAAGCTTTTCAATTTGAATGCTTTCAAAGGTAAGGAACTTGAAATTGAGTATAATGATCTATCAAAGAGGGTGGTGAATTATGCCAAAGGCATTCCATTAGTTCTTAAAGTTTTGGCTCATCTTGTCCGCGGAAAAGATAAGTTAGTATGGGAAAGTCAACTAGACAAGCTTAGAAAAATGCCAAGTAAAAAAGTTCAAGATGTAATGAGATTGAGTTATGATGATCTAGATCGCAAAGAGCAGAAGATTTTTTTAGATATTGCATGTTTTTTCAATGGATCAAATTTGAAAGGGGACTACCTAAAACTATTGTTGAAAGATTCTGAAAGTGATAATTCAGTAGCCAGTGGGTTAGAAAGGTTGAAAGATAAAGATCTTGTATCTATTTCTAAACATAATGTTATATCTATGCATGGAATTATACAAGACATGGGTAGGGAGATTGTTCGCCAAGAGTCAAGTGGAGACCCTGGAAGCCGTAGTCGATTATGGGATGATGACATTTATGAAGTATTAAAAAATGACAAGGTAAAAGCCTAAAATATAAAATCTTTGATACCATTATAGTTTTCTTTATTTATGGTATTGCCACAATAGTCTTTATCAAAATTACAAAAACATATCTAAATCCATCTTTTAGTTAGTCAGTTTGGTCATTGAATGTATCTTTCATGAATCAATTTGGTCTGTAAAATTACAAACAAAACAGATTTGGGAGATTTTTTTTGTGTAATTTTGATACATTCAGCGACATAGTGATAGCACATTACATATTTAAGGACCAAAGTGAATGTTCACTGGGCTTCTAAGGATATTTAAATTGGTCTTCTACTCTGATGACAGGGGACTGAAGAAATTAGAAGCATATGGATGCCATTGCCAACACTTAGGAAGCTGAAGTTAAGCCCTTCAACATTTGCTAAGATGAGAAATCTACAATTTCTGTATGTCCCTAATGTATATGATCAAGATGGTTTTGATCTTCTTCCTCAAGGACTTCATTCTATGCCACCTGAACTAAGATACCTCTGTTGGATGCATTACCCTTTGAAATCATTGCCAGATGAATTTTCAGCGGAGAAACTCGTTATATTGGACTTGTCATATAGTCGAGTTGAAAAACTCTGGCATGGAATGCAGGTTAGAAATTATACATGGAATAAACCATCAAATTTGTTTCCAAACTTATCTCTCTCCTAGTTTTTCTTTAAGCAAATAAAAATATGAGGCAGTCCTTAACGTTTCCTACATATTTGCCATGTTAAAAAATATTAAGCACTCCTTGTTATTTTCATTTATTTGAGGGACAAAGTAAGTGAGAATATGTAAGTTGTGAGACAGAATTGGTTGTGTACTCGTTATATGTGTCTTTCATTATATTTTATATCTTTATTTAACTAGTTCAGAATTAACAAAAGCTCATGCATCATGTGAAGTTTTCATTTGATTTATTTTGTTACAGAACCTGCTGAATTTGAAAGAAGTTAAGCTCTTTTACTCAAGGTTCCTGAAGGAGTTGCCGGACTTTTCGAAAGCCCTGAATCTACAAGTGTTGGATATTCATTTTTGTGGTCAGTTGAATAGTGTGCATCCATCTATTTTATCTCTAGAAAAGCTTGAGAAATTGGATCTCAGTCATTGCACTTCCCTTACCGAGCTAACAAGTGATACACATTCAAGCTCCCTAAAATATCTGAGCCTTAAGTTTTGCAAAAATATAAGAAAGTTCTCTGTGACAGCAGAAAATATGATAGAGTTGGATTTACAATACACACAAATCAATGCATTGCCTGCATCGTTTGGAGTTCAAACCAAGCTTGAAACCCTACATTTAGGAAACAGTTCCATTGAAAGTTTTCCTTCATGTTTTAAGAATTTGATAAGACTACAGTATTTAGACATAAGATATTGCCTTAAGCTGCAAACTCTACCAGAGCTTCCTCAATCTCTTGAAATTCTACACGCGCAAGGGTGCACATCACTGGAGACTGTGTTGTTTTCTTCAATTCCTGAACAATTCAAGGAGAACAGGAATAGGGTTGTATTCGCAAATTGCTTGAAATTGGATGAACATTCTCTTGCAAATATTGCGTTTAATGCACAAATAAACATTATGAAATTTGCATACCAACATGTATCAGCATTGGAACATGATTTTCATAATAAGTTCAATGATTATAAGGATCACAATGATTGTTATCAAGCACTTTACGTGTATCCAGGAAACAGTATTCCAGAGTGGTTTGAGTATACAACAACAACGGATTATGTAGTCATTGATCTATCTTCTTCTACATCGTGTTCCCCTTTGCTCGGCTTCATTTTCTGTTTTGTACTTGGTGGGAACCGGTTAATTGTTGCTCCGTTAAAATTTAACATCACTATCTGGATCTTGAGGACCAAGGTAAAGAAGAGGACCATTTTGAACTCTGCATATCTAGGCCATCTGCAAGTATTGTATCCGATCATGTTTTTATGATCTATGACAAACAATGTTCTTGCTACCTAAATAGCAAAGCCAAAGATATGACAAGGTTTGAAATCAAGGTAACGACACGTTTATCATCCATGCATCCTATAATTTATTCAGGCATGTGTATGGAGCTAAAAGGGTTTGGTGTTAACGTAATTGATGCCTCAGCATATCACAGTTTCATTCAGACGATGGGATTGCCTGATTGATTATCTTGGACCTGAAGGAAAGACGCTTCTTGTCTTCGATTATCACACATTGTTGATAATATGTACCAGCAGATCATGATTAGAAGGCTTGGTTTTTACTTTGTAATATCATTGTGGACTTGATTTACCAAAGTCGGAACATGTACTGTCTTATCTTTATTCAAAGTTGGAACATAAATTCCTCATATACAGAAGAAATAAGAATGCTTCTTTGATCAACATAGCACCTTCAAGCTACCTTGAATAGTTTTATTTTACAATGACCTCTCTCACACTCAACTAAGTAATAGTCAGTATATGTTTTCTAAATAAGAGAATTGTTAGGGACGCATATTTTTCTATAAGTATATTTTTGAATAATTATTTATAAGGAAGAATGTTAAAATAATTGTATAATCACTATATAAGTTTTTAAAATAAGAGAAATGCTAGCAACACAATTTTCTTGCTCAATTTTCTTACTCGACACATCCTTCAACCAATTCATGGTGTAGATGTCCTTCTTCTGCTCTACCCTTGGAGAATACTGCCAAGACTAATGTTGGTGGTAGCTAGTTTACAATCATGGAAGATCAAGATTTGGTTGAATTATGTACAATTATAAGGGGAATGGTTGATTGGTTTTGTTTTTGTTTTTATGGAATCACATTTGGTTGTTAGCAGAATTACTTACGATTCTAAATGACTTACTTTAGCCTATAATTATAATTTCAAGAATGTAATACTTGAATTGGAGTCAAATGCACCAATTGATTTGGTTTTGCAATGAAGTCTTTCTCTTTAACATGCTCTCTTATCATATTTTCATTTGAGATTGTATAGTTTCAATTTATTATAGGGTTAAATATGTTTTTTTTTCTTTATAAATATACCAACTTTTAGTCCCTATAAAATTTTCAATCACTATTTTTTGTCCTTATTTTTAAGTTAACTTTTGTATTTTTTTTTTTAATAAAATTGAGCAGAAATGTGTAGAATATTGTAAAAAATATTCTCAAAAAAATTAGATTTTTTTTACCAAAACATAAATTAAATATGAATTTTTAAGCGTAAAAAATATAAAAATTCATATTAAATTCATGTTCTGTTAAAAAATTCTAATTTTTTTTGGAGATATTCTTATAATATTATGAATTTTTCTGGAAAATTTTATTCAAAAATATGAATTCTACATATGAGTTTACTTTAAAAGAGGGACCAAAAGTGAAGATGGGAAATTTTTTAGGGACTAAAAGTTGAAGAATTTTTTTAGAGGGACTAAAACGAAAAGTTAACATAATTATAGGGACCAAAAACATATTTAACCCTTTATTATATTCAAGAAGGGAATGAATGTAAAAATTGGCTTGCCAAACATAGTGTCTTTTTGTTATCTCTTTGAAGATTTGGACTCTCCCTCTAGCTTAACCATGTTATACCATGTTATGCTTGCCGATAGGGGGTGTTTGTGGATGGGTTTGGACTGGGTTTGGCAGAACCCAAAATCAAACCAAATAGGGTACTCCGGTTTGGGTGAGGTAAAATAACCACTTGTTATACTATTTGGTGGGTTTGGGCAAACCCATTAATTTTTGGGTTGGGTTGGATTGAGTAATGGGTTACCAAACTTATATTTCTATTTTTTTTAATATTAAATGACTAAATGACAAGTCCTCGTAATTTTGTTTTAAAATAGTACTCTACTTTTTAATTTTCTTAAAAAAAATGTTTAATTTATTTTACTATAATTTTATGCATCATAGAATATCAAATAATAAACTCCATCATAAAATATTTGCAACAAATTAAAGTTGCATGACATAAAATTGCATTAGTATCAAAATAACCAAAAAGTGCAAGATATTAATTTGTAACTCTACTATGTTTTGATTTTCAATATATAGGGTACAACGTGTATGTTTTGGAAATATAACTTTCTTCTACCCTTGAAAATAAAGATAAAAAATATTAACATTATTTGGTAAGTGGGTTTTTTGGGTTTGGGTCTGGTTATACCCAAAATCCATTTATTTTTATAGGTTTTTCATTTTTAGAAACCATACCCACCCAATTACCCAACCCAACCCAACCCATTCCATTTTTTTGAATTTTTTTGGGTGGGTTTGACCGGGTTTTCTGGGTTGACCCAACCCATGAACACCCCTACTTGCCGATGCTTTAGGCTCGTGCATCGTAGATTGTAGGTTTCTTTAATAATTATTTGTTGATTTATTTGAGGGAAACTAATCAAGTTGCTAATATATTAACTAAATTTTCCCTAAAAAAAATATATTAACTAAATTTGGTCTATTTTTCAAGGGCAAGTCAAACAAAATGGTTTGTGTTAGAAAATGTATTGCTAACATCTTTTTATAACAATATTCACCCTAACATTATCTTTATAACACTCGTATTTTTATTGTTTTATTGACTAAAATTCATTTGAGTTTCCATTAGGATGGCAAAGCGGGCCGCCTTGTTCCGTTTAGACTCGTCCCGCTTAAGTTCGTATGAAACAGGATGAAACGAACTAAGTCAATTTAGGTGGTCGAGTCTAAAATTTCATCTTACCATGTTTAGTGGCGGAGTGACGAGTTGACGAACCGGCCCGTCAAAAAAGAATTAATGCATTTTTTGACATTTTGTTATAAAAAATTATGTTCCAGTTCTTTAATAAAAATGGCAGCAAATTAAATTGTGTCAGAAGCAAGCTTATGAGACAAGTCCAACACCATCAACATGATTAAACAAGTCTCAAACTAAAACCATTCCACCAACATAAATCAAATCCCAAAATAAATCCAACAACCAAGAAGGTAGAGCGGATGCAACAACGTATCCTAGGCAGCACAGTGACAACAATGCACTTTTCTCTTCTCAGTGTCTCAGCTCTCACGATAGATATATCATTGTTAATAAATTCCTAAATTTATTTAATTAATAGTTGTTTTTTATTACATTGTATTATGATGGGTTATGGGGCCACTCCGCTTTAATTTTTGTCTAACTCATTAAATAAATAAAAAATAATTAGTTGACGTGTCGATCTGTCTCATTCCTGATTCGCCCTGTTTTTTCAACGAGTTAAGCGGGGCAAACCAACTTGAAAAAACGAGTTCAAAACTTCTACTTGTCCCGTCAAAAATAGCAGACTAAATAGGTCCGTCGGTGCAGTTTGAGTCCGTTTTGCCACCCATCGTTTCCATCATATTGAAAATGGAAAGTGTTGTAGCTTATTAAATTTATCATCAAATAAAAGAGCAAATGTGAGAAAAAAGAATATCAAAGTGAATGTCGTGCCACTTTTACCAATTAGAAAATTGTTAACAAGTGCTTCAAACGCGTTTTTTAAATAACCACAAAATAGAAACCCTTATATTAAAAAATAAAATAATTATTATTTTAAGGGTTAATATCCTAAATAGCCTCTGTAATTTGAGCGAAATTTCACCTTTATAATTTTGACGTAATTGCACTTTTAATCCCCTAGTTTCTCAATTGTATGATTTTAGACTTTGGCCCCCTTGATTTGTTTTTTGCACTTTTATCCTTTGTTTTTCCCCTTTTTGATTTTACGGTCACACATTCAATTTTTTAGTGAGATGTCAATTTTTTGTTGATGTGACATCATTATCACTAACCTAGGTAAAACTTCATAAACTAAAATTAAAAAAAATTAATGTAGATTTTTTTTTTCTTCTTCAACACTCTGCGCTCAAGTTAAAAACAATAAAAGATATGATTTATATATCTCAATGTTAATTTTTCTTAAGAAGCTAAAAATGTAATGCATTACCAACGAGAGAAAGTTTTACCTAATACAAGGTGTGCTAAAGTAAAACACAAGAGTTTAACAACTTGTTACAAAACGAAAATGAAAGACAGAAAAGAAAAGTTGGGACCCAAAGGCGAGGCAAGTAAAGGACTAAACCACCACCTTTGATGCCCAAAAGTTAAATACACATTTTTTTGTCTTTAACCACCAATAAGAAAGACATTCAATTTTGTCTAGCATCTGATTTATCGATTCTTATTATTAAAGAGCATGTTATTTTTCTATTTCTAAATTACCAAACAATTGAGAACTAAATTAGTTGCATAAACAAATGCTACGATTTAGAATTGCATGCCGATTGATCAAACCAAATGAAATGATCCGAAAGTTGCAGAGGATCCACCGAATATAAGCCAACAAACTAAATGCCAAATAGTAATGTAAAAATAAAAAAGAAGAAGATGATAAGCCGATTTCCAAACACCATAATCACTCACACAAAGTAGTAACTCATGATGAATAATGACTTTTCTCAAGATGATCGCAAAGAAGAGAGTTTTTTTTTTTTTACTCTATCACAAATAAATTTCATACTAATATTTGTATAATCACTATTTTGTGATAATTTTTGAACAAATCTCTCTCATATATATATGTTATGTTTTTTTTTGGATACAATATTATACTATGTTTTTATTCTCTATTTTCTTTCTAATTTTTGATTAAAAAAAATTGTCAACCAATTAGTGTATAAATATCATTATTCATAAAATTTTTTTTAATAGATTGCAACAAAAGTACTAATCAAGAACTGTTGAGTTACACACAAACTGCTGTGACGTATTTGTCAGAAACAAACTCATGAACAGTTGAGTTACACACTTACACACTATACATTCATTTCTCTTTCAACTCTCTCTCTCTTCTCCGTCCGCCGCCATGGACCCACCACCCCCATTACAAAAAATCGCCATCTCCG
>Ga0315915_1007087_pt1 | contig 13526 bp, 10 predicted proteins | sample MpolbnodulesMG_FD_207738 | JGI IMG/M metagenome (GOLD analysis project Ga0315915, IMG submission 207738) | Medicago polymorpha root nodule microbial communities from Los Angeles, California, United States - branched nodules | ecosystem: Host-associated > Plants > Roots > Nodule | place: USA... | reverse complement strand
TTGTAGAGATTTTTGAAGAAAGCTGAAGCTACTTTGTGTTTGATTACTGTAATAAAAAATTAAAACTCTTACACTTAAGTTCAAATCGACTTTTTAACAAAGTGATTTATTAATTTTTAAAAAAAATCTGAAGTGAATGCTTTTAAAATAATAAAAGTGATTTTTTTTTGGTTAAAAAAATCCCAAATGAACGGGCCTTTAGTGTGTTTTTGGTTCTGCAATGACAAAAATTGATTCGACTTAAGAGTGAGCTTAACGTAAAGTGGTTTTATGTTTGAGTACATTTACATAAAAGTTAGTTGAACAATAAACTTAAGTGTAAAAGTCATGTTTGGACTCTTGAGCTACAAATCCTAGCTTCAAGTTAGAATCAATTCTGGAGGCAAAATCAATACTACTTCCGAATTTGTCAAAATCAATTTTACACTGCCAGAATCAATTTTGGTTGCTCCAAACATGGACGTAGTGCAAGTTTGGAATACGGTGAGTTTGACACAATCACGGCATCAAAAGTGACATAGTGGTTCTGTCAAACTCACTGCCAATCCAAATATGCACTCAATGCATGTTTGGCATACGAAGTAATGGTGGCACCCTGATTTTGTTGAGGCTCCTAAGCATAGTTTTTGCCAAACTTACCATCAACCTAAACATGCTTTTAATCTGTTATCACTTGCAAAATTAGATTCTTAATAGTAGTTGTAAACTCTGAATTTCAGGCCACTTTGGGAATTGGCACTGCAATTACGAAAAGCACACTGCAATGTAATGTGGGAAACAGAAGTCCTGTTTTTCTGTGCTCTCTTTATCCAGGACAAACTGAGTCCTTGCAATTGAATTTGGAGCTTGAGGAAGATGGTAATGTTATTCTTTCCGTCCTTGGACCTCGGAGTATTCATCTCTGCGGTTATTATCTTGCCCGTGGCCGCTATGGCAATACTATGGATGAATCGTATCCTTATATTTTTTATGAACTTTATTTTTTTCATGCACCTTTTTTTGTTATTATGGTTTATTTATTGGTGCCAGAATGCATTTTTTACACATTGAAATTATTTAGGAAAATGGAAACTTGGTGCATTTGATTAAGGCTAGGTTTGGATTACCATGTAGTTTGTGAGAGTTTTTCAATTGTTTTAACTTAGACAAGTATTTGATTTTGAGCTTAGGAAAATGTTAGTTTATACATGCTTATAAAGAAGTTAACTTAAGGAGTTTCAGAAAATATAGAGATCGGTGCGTTATTTGATTTTAATATGTGCAAGTCTCATAGTCATTGAAAAATTATTTTCATTTTTCTGGTTTCTGCAAGTGTTTATCGAAAACTTTACCCAACCTAGTTCTAAGAAGTTCACATTGAGTCCTTTGATGGTTAAGCCTGAATCATTATTTGGAATGTGCATTTGTCAAAAGATAAAGTACAACTGTATTTCCAAATCCAATTGTCTTTTTTCTTTGTGGGTTTCTTTTTCTTGATTTCCTTCACTACAATGGAAAGGGAATCATATGGAGAAGATATAGCCAATACAGAAACTGAGAAATCTGATCGCAGTGATGAAGATGACTACGATGATAGTTTTATTAACGATGACGGTGATCTAGCTGTTTTCTCAGCATCTCCTATTTCCCATGAAGGCAAGTTCAAATATTTATGTTAATCCCTCAACATGTAAATCTTTAGTTTGTCTCCATTTCAATCCCTTGATGGTGTTTGCATCATTTCTTTGTTTTGACTGTGATTACTGCAGAGGAAGCATCTTCTGATGGCGGACGAAAAAGTGCGAAAGGCAGCCGAAGACGGCTGAGAAAGAAGTTCCAGTTGGTAGAGTCGGATGATGATGGCAGTCTTGAAGAAAAGAAAATTGTCAATGACAGTGTGCATGAACAATCTCAGGAAATTGATGATGAAGATAGTCTACCAATTTCTTCTCTTTGCAAGAAGAATAAATCCTTTGTAAGGGTCTTGGATCAGGAAATGGAAGATTGTTTTGACAAAGAAGCAATTGATGCTCGCAAAAAAGACAGTGAAGACCATGAGAACAGTATTATTGAAACAAAACTGAAAACTGACAATGCTGTCACTGAGAGTCAGATTCATAGGTGACTCTTCTCAATGCATATCATTATTCAAATAAACACTTGCTTTTCTCATCTTTAAGGTCTTCCCATTTAGAGATAGTAAATTTTTATTTGTTCTTGCCTTTGTTCTTAAATTATGTCTGTACTGAAGCAGGGAAGCTGAACCTTCAGATCAGTTGGCAGTTCCTTCCACTGTTCCGGATGTTGGGGATAATAAAAAGTCAAAAAAGAAAAAGAAGGGAAAGGAAAAAGAAACCTCCACTGAACTAGATAATGCTGCACAAGATGAGCCAAAAATGAACACGGCCCAGGATCTCTTGGATCAGGAAATGCATGATAATATTGACAGAGAAACAGTTGATGCTGGCAAAAAAGATGGTGAAGACCATGAGAATAGTGCTACTGAAACAAAATTGGAAACTGACAATGCTGTTGCAGATAGTCAGACTCACAGGTGACTCTTCTCAATTCAATATCATTGTTCAAATACACGCTTGCTTCCCTCTTCTAGATTGAATTTTTTTAATTGTTTGCCTTTGTTTACAAATTATGTTTGTACTGTAGCAGGGAAGCTGAACCTTCTGATCACTTGGTCGATCCTTGCACTGTTCCGGATGTTGGAGATATTAAAAAGTCAAAAAAGAAAAAGAAGGGACAGGAAAAAGAAACTAAGAGTTCTAGTAATGGCGATTCCACCGAACTAGATAATACTGTGCAAGATGAGCCAAAAATGAACACGGCCCAGGATCTCTTGGATCAGGAAATGGTTGATAATGTTGACAAAGAAGCAGTTGATGATGGCAAAAAAGACTGTGAAGACCGTGAGAATATTACTATTGAAACAAAATTGAAAACTGACAATGTTGTCGCAGATATTCAAACTCATAGGTGACTCTTCTCAATTCAATACCATTGTTCAAATACACACTTGCTTTTCTCAGATTTTAAGTCTTCCCTTTTAGAGATACTGAATATTTAAGTGTTCTTGCCTTTGTTCATAAATTATGTTTGTACTGAAGCAGGGAAGCTGAACCTTCCGACCAGTTGGCAATTGCTTCCACTGTTCCAGATGTTGGGGATATGAAAAAGTCAAAAAAGAAAAAGAAGGGAAAGGAAAAAGAAACCAAGAATTCTAGTAATGAACATTCCACCGATCTAGATAATGCTGCGCAAGACGAGCCAAAATTGAACACGGACGACGATCTTCTGGCAGGAAATGAACAGCACCAGCAGCAACCTGATGATAAGTGAGTGTTCATGTCTTGAGTTCTTGTTATACTTATAAGAAACTGTTATTGCTCTCTATATTTGTTGTTCACACGATAAAATGTTAAATTAATTTGGAAAATTAGGCCAAACTATTGTATTTATACAAAAGCCTTGAAACTTTGAAATAATGAATTTCGGGTTCTTCATTTCCGCGGAAATATTACGAGTGCTTGATTTAAAGATGAGGCAGGTTGCTATTTATATCCCAGGCTGATGCCTTTTTTTCTCATACCTACTTTTTTTTTTCAAACTAATTCATGAGACGAGACTTCTATTTAGTGTCAAGCTGGTTCTCTTTAAATGTTCAAAACTTAATTCTGGTCAGTTTTTTTGGAATGTCAAGTTGGTTCTCTTTAGTGTGCTTCATTTGCGAAAGGTTCTCTTTAGTGTGCTTCATTTGCGAAAATTCATTCCAAATGTTAATGCTGTTGGGTTTTTGTTGTTTATAAAGTGAAACAACAATGTATGTGTTTGTTTCAAATGACCCATGTGGCAATGTACAGTATAGTGGCAACCACGTGTTGACTCACATCTCTGTCCGACTTATATGAATCTATGCCACCACTTGGCTTTTGGCTGTTGGCAATGCCTCTTCGAATTAACGAGTGAGTGAGAAAAGACACTGGTGAGATGGTGGCATGTCTGGCTCATGGTGGCGGTTACTTTTTACTTTGATGGGATTTGCTTTCTTTTATATTTTAAAAATGCCTGTGGATCTTTCTTACATTAGGCATGTCCATATCATACATAAATCAATAGGCTTAAAGGATGCTGGTTTTGTGGGCGTCATCTCTTGGATTGGTTAATTGATTACAATTAATGCATCACACTATTTTTTTTATTTTCTTCCAAGAGTCAGACTGGTATTCCGTTAACATTGCAGCTGAAAAATTCGGGGTTGATATTTCGTAGAAGACTCGCCACTGATTATTTCACCTAATTTTTAAGTGGATACCAAACTGAAAATGGTGTATTCATGTCCTTTACTCCTTTACAAATAATATCACGAGTCTGACCCTTATTCGTATTCCACTATAGTAGGAGTTTTATTGGTTGCCAGTTGCCTTTACTTTTGATTTTTTTTAATAAGTATTGCTATTTTAGTGATAATCATAAAAAAAAAGTTATGTTTGATACAAATTATTTGTAACAAGTCCTAAAACTTCTCATGCATATATCAAATTTTAATTACTATCTTTTTAATACCTAATAGCTATTCACTTTGGCAAAGTATTTTGCTTGCACCTTTGTTCTGCATCTGCTTTCAAAGGCAATGTTCTTGATATTGAAAGGAGAACTGACAATGCATTTACGAACTTCCTTTTGTTGTTACTTGTAAAGATTTCTGGTTTGGTTGTTGATCATTTTTTTTCTTTGGTATGATGCAGGAAAGCTGAAACCACGGATGAAATACTACCTTCTTTACAGGTTGGTCAAGGACTGGATGAAAAACCAAAGAGAAAAAGGAAGGAGCGGTCAAAGGAGAAGACACTTTTTGCTGCTGATAAAATACTACCTTCTTCACAGCTTAACCTGCCTCAGGGAAATGAACACAGTAATCAGGACACAGTTAATGGGTGAGTTTTTTTTAGCTACTTCTATTTATATAATCAGGTAATATCCTAATACTAGAATAACTCTATAACATGTGGTATTTGATATGGAGAAGTTGTCGAAATACTCTTCATGTCCTGGATATATGCAACAGAACTCACAAAATCAGCTGTATTGATGATACAACAGACACCTAAGCTGTCCTTTCTCGTATAAATTATTTACAGAGTATAGGCAATACATATTTTACTAGAAATTTTACTGTTTTAAATAATTACCTTCTGGTATGACTTCTCTTGAATTTACCTTTCAATCTACCGTGCATTTTATTCTTCCTAAAATTGTGCTTTTTTCAACTACTACAAAAAGTTTGTCATTTCACAATAGTATCAGATGAAATCCCTCAAGTGCTTAAATAAGTTAAGCATAGGAAGAAACCACTCTCCTTACAATAAATTTCTTTAGTTAATCTCCATGTAGATGTCATGTTCAGAATTGTCTCCGAAATTTCATACTGCATCACTGCCATTTTCACTGTGATTCGAATTAAAATTGTGTTACATCCTGGCAAAAAAGAGAAAAGACTAATTTTTATTATCTGATAACCTATGGCAAATTAGCAGGGATGTTAAGATTTCAGACAGTGTTGCATTGCCTTCCTCTGAAACAGATTCTCAAAAGAAAACAAAGAGGAGAAAGAAAGAACAAACAAGCAAAGCTTCACATCCTGAAGGTGACAACGGAAATGGAGAAGGTATCATTCAAGATTACAAAGCCGACAAAGAGACAGCAGAGTCCGATGGTCTGACTGATAAGTTTTCTGAAAAGAAAGAGCAACATCCGAAGCTGACAATTGAAAAGTAAGTGTGTCTTTTTGCTTCTCATAGTAAGGAATATAGCTTCCAGCATTCATCTCTTTGGCAATAAACCAAGTCAATTTCTTGTGGGGGATATGTTGTCTTAATCTTTTCTTAATTGGTCTTTCACAAAGCTTGTGACTTATGAGTTTAATACCCCTAAATTTGTGCAGTTTTGCAAGTCAATTTTGTTATTAAAAATAGGATAGGAATAAAAGGACTTCTCCATCATTCCTTTGCTTTGCTCTTAGACCTAATAATCTCTTTGAACAACGATGTGAGCCATCTTATGCCTTTTTATCCTAGCCCCTCCCTTAACTCGATAGGTATATCGTTTGGTCCAACTATGTTAGGACCCTAACTGTGGGTTCACATGACTCATTTCCTAGTCCTCAATGGAAATTTATGTTGGGAAAATTAAAGAGGGAAGAAAGGGCATGCTTATGTGGCAGGGAGTGGGGGTAGTGTGTTATCCAACTCAGGGGAGTCAGTTATACGAGGACCGAGGAAGAGTATCTGGCGAAATCATTAGTGGTAGTTATGGACAGACAATATTGTTCTCTGTAGGAGCTCGGCTCTGTAGGCCTTAGATATTCATCCTTTTGCAGTTATCTTTCACATTTAGAAATAATACACTGTTATTCCAGTAGTTGTGCATTTTAATTCCTTATTTTCTATATTCTGTGAGTTGCTGTGATTCGGGTACGCAACAAACTATCTTACCATTATCAGTCTTTTTCAAATTTTACCTTTGGATTTTATAAATTTCTTTGGTAATAGGAATAATTTTTCTCCTATCAAGTGTTATGTCTATTAGAGTTCAATGTTATCTCTTGTCCTTCGTTTAAAAGTTTATAAAAATAACTCTTCTATCTGCTCTTCATATTTTGTTCTATGACTAATACTTTTCCATCATCATCCTTAATGCATATCACTTGTTTATTATCCTTTGTTTCATACTTCCTAGTAATAGTTGTATTTGTTTGAATATTAGATAAAATAATCATACGATCTCATGACATCCCTCAACAGTATTTTGTTTTAGATCTCACAGACCACCAAATGGGAAAACATGAATTCTAAAGCAATTTTTTCACAGCGTGTTTTTAATAGAATCAATGTTTGAGGTGTTTCAAGTCTAATATAAACAGATTACAAATATTCTGAGCGCTACTGTTATTCAGTTTTTGACTTCTTTATTCGTAAGAGAGATTGAAACAGTAGGCATAGACCAAAATACAATTAAAGAGAGGCTGTGGTTCTAATCTTAAAATCTTGGGAAAAAAGGGCAGCATTTATCATTGTTGTGATTGGACAAATGATTGAAGAATTATTTTTCTATATACAAATAACTAATCATTTAAGGAAGTGATCCAATAACCAAGAAAATTATTAACTCATGCAACTCATGAGAAAACTGTTGGCCTTCATCCTATGTTACCCCATCTTAAAGTGTACGCCTAAGTTTTCTCCATCACCCACTTATTCTCACTCAAACTGTCAACAATATAAATCTCTCTTTTTCATTTTTGCATTCTACATTTTTGTTTCCAGTATTCTAATTTTTCAAGTTACATATTCTTTGCACGCTTTTCATATTGGATTTTTAGTAAGTTACAATTTTGTTCCTCGTATTTGTATTTTTTTTGCATGCGGTCCCATTTTGTTACCGGCCAGTGGATATTTGTGGAATAGTAATTGTAGTCATGTTTTCGTTGATATATGTTCATGCTGTGTGTGTTAAAAGGTCTAACCCAATGCATTTACTTTTTTGGGAATAAAATAACTTCTTTTAGTAGATTTATTATAATTAATTCATCTTTGAATTTATCAATTATTTACCATCCAATTTTTATAGAAAACCTGTGAAATACTTGTTGGGTAAAGTAAAGGTATAATTGGCAAAAAAAAGTTGACGTGACCTTGAACTTTGAAAACAACTGATAAGTAGCAACAAAACATTTCTAAAAGTGATGATAAAAAGGAAAGATGGTTGAATCTACACATTTAATATCATCCTCTCTTGGTCCCTAACATACGACTACTTATTTTGTGCAATAATCTTTGGTTATTATTTCTGGTGCAGCAGTGTGGACAATGGTGCTCAAGACAATCCTGATGGAAATCAATCCGAAGATAAGAAAGTTAAGAAAAAGAAGAAGAAAAGTAAAAGTCAAGGCAGTGAAGTCGTAAATTCTGACGTGCCTGTATTGGTTGAGCAAAGTACTGAGATGATGGAAGAGGATGGAAATAATGTGGAGGATACAAAGCCTTCCCAAGTTAGAACATTGTCAAATGGACTAGTTATTCAAGAGCTTGAGACAGGGAAAGAAAATGGGAAAATTGCTGCATTAGGGAAAAAGGTAGTTCTGTTAAATAATTTAAAATATTTTAGTGACTAGGTCCTCTATGAAGACAAGCATTAATTGCAGATTTGATTTGATCATATTTAAATGAATGTCCTTTGGTTACAGATCAGCATCAATTACACTGGCAAGTTGAAGGAAAACGGGGTGGTGGTTGAATCAAATGCTGGCGAAGCTCCTTTCAAATTTCGCCTTGGTAACATATGTCCATTTATCAGAACCTTGTATTATCTGTATGACTATTGTGTACTTGGATCTTACACTTACATTGCCTTTTGCAGGTAAAGGAGAAGTTATTGAGGGTTGGGATATTGGTCTCGAAGGTAATCATTTAAACATTGTCCTTTTTCTTTTTAAGAAATAAAACATTGTCCTTGTTATTTTCTCTAATTGTGGTTTTTTTTTAATTAAAATTGAAATATAATTTCTCTACATACTATTGAGATACGTGCTCCAACATGCGTTTAATTTTATATATTCATGGTTCTCAGGCATGCGAGTTGGAGAAAAGAGAAGACTTGTTGTTCCACCATCAATGACGTATGTGATTTAAATCATGTGTTCGATTAATATAATTTTCCTTGCTCTGTTTTTTTTTCCTTCTAGAAACTTGATAACCTTCTCTAATATGTGCATGTTTCAGGTCTAAGAAGGATGGTGAAAGTGAAAACATACCACCAAATTCATGGTTGGTTTATGACTTTGAACTGGTTAAAGTTCATTGATTACTCCATCCAACTGATTGTATCTGGTCGTGTTTGAGTGAATATGGGAAATATAGCTAGGCAATCAAAACCCGGATTCAATTGTATGATAACAGTTTTTTGTTGAATCTCTGGTAACTTTGCCCCTCGTGATTCATTTTTGGTATAGAGGACAGTTGGTTGATACTTGCAATTAAATCCAAAGTTTTGTTTCTTTCTGATACTATTTAAAGACTGAAAATCATGTTGAGTCGTTGGTGAAAGTAAGATATATCAGATTGGTTGCATTACTTTTTGTGCTAAAAGATAAATTACTTTTAAAAATAATGTTATGGATGCTGTTCTTTCTCCATGTCTCCACATATAATGTTGAATTTAGTTGCATTTGATTACAATGATGCACAGTTTTTTAGTATATAGACGAAATCCCAATAGTCACTTTAGAACTATACACGTAAGTGTAGGAGCATGGGTTCGAACTCCGGTCACGGTGTTCAGCCTAGCAGTTTCAAGACTTTGCAGTTTTATGGTTAAGTTAACAAATCGGTTAGAGTAGTATTTGGCATGATCCCAATAAAACGACCATATCAGTGTTTCCTGTACAGTATGATATGTGTCTATTGAATTATTATAACTAAAAAGGGGTCGTGTTAACGAATGTCTTATAACACTCTTTAAGGATTCCAAGTTAAATATTTTAATTTTCAAAAAACATAGATTTTCATAAAAAAAATAAAAAATATATTCAAGGTCCTTCAAGAGTGCCGGTGCCTTTAGGTTACTTGTTAACATTTCCGTTAAAAAAATTGATAAAATTAAATCTTTGGGTTCATTTTATAGCTATAAATATCTGGGATTTTTTCAAAATAAATCTCTGGTTTTTTATACAACAAATCAGCAGTCAAAGAAATGGAATTATTGGTGTACTTTTAAATGAAGTTTACGTAATAGGTAAGCAAACCTCTTTTGATAATGTGTTGTTAGCATTTTTCTAGTTCAAAATGGTTTTGGGTTGTTGTTCTGATTGCCTTAGCTTCGGTTATCAAGCACCGGTAGATTTGAGTAAGGTTAAATTTGAGCAAGGTTTTTTTTATTAGGATTTCTGCTCTTTTTCCTGCACTTTTTGTTTGCGTCCAGCATGATATCCTTTTATACTCCTGCCGTCCTGCGTGAGTTAAGTCACGCTGCGTGACTTAACTCACGCACCTTATAAGCTTTGCGTGACTTAAGTCACACACCACTAGCATGTGCGCGAGTTAACTCACGCACGTTGACTGGTGGTTAGAGCTGAAGAACAACTGGTTTTTGGTCTTTTGTCAGCTTTTCAACATTCAATCTACATGTTTTTTTTTTCTTCAAAAAAAAAAATCTACATGTTTTTTTACCCATTATACATGTTTTTTTGACCATATTAATGGTGTTTATAACCTATACTACTATTCCCACCTATAAATACCCCTCCATACTTCCCTATTTTCTCACACCATATCACTTTCTCCCCCTCCTCACTCTCTCCCTCTATTTCTCTTCTTCTTTTTTTTTCAATAGTCTCTTTTCTCTTTGGGGGCAAAAGTGATCAAACTTCTTCGGAGTAAAATAGTGAGTAGCCGACTTGGGTAAGTGATCAACCATTGGGATAAGTTTATATTTGCTTTTTTTTTACCCCATAAACTTTTTACCATGGGTAAAAAGATTCTTCCTGGGGTATAAAAAAAACCAGATTTAAATTTATCCCAAGGGTTGATGATGTATTTTCCCCAAGGCTGCTCATTATTTTACCCCAAGATGATTGATCACTTTTTACCCCAAGAGGGAGAAAATAAGTAGATTTAGTGAATTCGAATAAATTATTGTATTGTATGAATTCTATTAATAAAACAAGATGTTGTTCTCGTCAAAAAAAAAAGATGTTGTTAAATGCCTCAATTTTGTTCATTCCTTTTTATTTATATTTGCTTTTATTTTCTAATTTTGTATTTAATAAATAAATATTAATTTAGTTCATTGCCTTTTATTTATATTTGTATTTATTTAATGAATAATATCGAATTAATATTTATTTTAAGTTCACAAATAAATTAGAATAAAGTAAATATGTAAATAAATTAATTTTAATAAAGTAAATAAATTAGAATAAAGTGAACAAATAATTTAGCAATATAAATAAATTAGAATAAAGTGAAAAAATAAATTAGAAAATAAATAAATTAGAATAAAGTGAAAAAATAAATTAGAATAAAGTAAACAAAATAAATTAGAATAACGTAAATAAAACAATTTGAATATAGTAAATAAATTAAAAAAGTGAGTTAAGTCACTGCGTGACTTAAGTCACACAACGTAACTAAACTGGCACAATGTTTAACACTTGCGTTAGTTAACTAACGCAGGGGTAGTTTGGGTATTTCAACTGGGCGCGAACGAAACTTGCTGGGTGAAGAGCAGGAATCCTTTTTGAGGGATTAAATTTTGTATAGGCCATAGCTCTTTCATTAACTTTGCGAAATGTAGCATACTTTTATTAGAGAAATGATATTTGTAGAACTATTTTTAACAACTTTTTGACAACTTTCTCTCTCATACTCACATTACCTTCTTAGTCTCTCTTTTCCTTTTTCTCTCTCTATATTATTTTTGACCAATCAAAGAAGAGAAAACCAAAGTTGTCATAAGAGTTGTACCAAAGAGATACAAATATCACTACTCCTTTTATTAATGGTGGAGCCAGAACAAAAAAGATGGGGATGTCAAGTTGGGATCCGGATTTAGTAACTTTAGCGCGGGTAAAGTCATGTGATTTTGGCTCAATTCCGTCCGTCCGATCAATCTCACACTCCACAATTTGCCACGTGTCAATTTATTAACAAAATTAAAGATTAAAGAATTAAAGTTATTTCTTCCGCTTCAGGCTGTTTTAATTCTCTCTCTCTCTCTCTCTCTCTCTCTCCCCGAAATTTATTCCTTCTTTTTTTCTCTCTAATTCTTTGCTTATAAAAAGAAATAATTAAAAAATCCAACACCACCAGAAGTAGATCGAGCGCTATAATTTGTAAAGGTGGAACTTTGAGATTGAGACGGAAGAGTTTGTGATCGGAGGTTTCCTTCGGCGGTGGTTGCTAAGGATGGACGTTGTTAATCCATCAGTCTTATAACAAAGTGGAGAAGTATTTCGCGCGGCGGAGGATGTCTAAGTGGAGGTAGACATGGCAATCGGAGTGTGCGAAGTCGACGAAGATGAGGAGGGAGGACAGTGCAGTGAAGAGGTGGAGGATGACGTCTGCGGTGGAGGAATCGTTTAAGAAGAGAGAAACGACGGAGGTTATAGTTTATGTCGAAAAAATTAGCGATTCCGGCAGTAGAGGAATGGTGATGGTGGTGTGCTACCTCTATATGGCCGGCGGTGGGAATCTGGAGAGAAGTGACGCAGATTTAAAAGAACTATTAAAGTTTGGTAAAAAAAAGAAAGAAAGAATAAAGAGCAGGACATGTGGCGTATTTAGATGCATGTGATTGATCGGACGGACAAAATTGAGCCAAAGTCACATGACTTTGCCCGCGCTAAAGTTACTCAATCCGGATCCGTCAAGTTGTATACCTCTATTTATTTATTTGCAAATCAATCATTTAAAACAAAATATGCTTTGTTCTTCTGTAAGCAGAATTGTGTTTGGTGTTGAGATAATTAAGAACAATACACAATAAAAATAAAAATAAAAATAAAAGAAGAGCAATTTGACCAATTCTAGGATCCGAGGTCGAGTTGATTCTTATTTTTAACAAGGAGACTTAATGTTTCAAAGAAGAATTAGAACTAAAGACACAAGATGAACGCTCAAAAATAAAATATGAAAAAAGGATTAGGATTAAACCTTTACCCAATAGGATTAAACCTTCTACTTGGAGAAGATGAACAAAGATAAAGCTTCGTCCTTTTTAATTAATGACACACAAACACAACACAAAAGAATAATCAAAAGTGGCACGAACAATAATAGAAGGAAAGATAGAATACATCGAATAAAATATAGAAATAAAAGAAGACGCCACACTCTTAGAGCTTTGTTGGGTTCGATCATTATATTGGACTAAGAGCAATTACACAAATGAGTTGAATAATATATATTTATCCAAAATCTTAAGACATTTGATGTATGATTTTTCAAACTTAAATGTTGTTCAACTTCAACTCTTTCATCCAATGTGAGACTTTAACTCACACTTGACACATCACAACATATCTCTTCAAGTTTAAGATTTTTCGCGCCTGTGTTCCATATACTAGGAATTTTTCATGCTTCCCCATCAAGTCGAAACATGAATTTGATACTACTGTTGGATCATGAGGGGAAACTTCACTAAGTTAGATCATTACTTTGGATTAAGAGCAACCACACAAGTGAGTTGGACACCACATCTTCACCAAAAAGCTTAAAAGATTAGGTATGCGGATCATGTCACTTATAAGTTGATCAACCTCAACTCTCTCATTCATAAGATTTTAACTTAGGCTTGACACATTACAACAAAATACTCTTGATAAAAATTAACGGTGGTTCATCTATTCAATTTTATTCAAAGATGAGAATACATGATCATTTATAGCTATAAAGGGCATAAATCTCCCATCCCTTTTCCATTTGAGTTGGGCATCCAGCCCTAGCTTCCACCCCCACCCCCCTCCACCCCCAGACAAAGTC
>Ga0315915_1007086_pt1 | contig 13526 bp, 14 predicted proteins | sample MpolbnodulesMG_FD_207738 | JGI IMG/M metagenome (GOLD analysis project Ga0315915, IMG submission 207738) | Medicago polymorpha root nodule microbial communities from Los Angeles, California, United States - branched nodules | ecosystem: Host-associated > Plants > Roots > Nodule | place: USA... | reverse complement strand
GTGAAGTAGCTTCTGGTAAGATATGCTTCTGATGTTCAGCGCTTCTGATGTTCAGCGCTTCTGATGTTCAGCGCTTCTGATGACGTGTCTTCAGGAGCTCTTCTTCAGACTCGTTTCTTCAGACGCAACACTTCAGAGGCAGTACTTCAGACGCAGCACTTCAGAGGCAGTTCTTCAGATGCTTTAAGCTTCAAATAAATTCCTTTGCTCTTGAACTCGTTCAATCAGAATCTTTAAGAATAGTACTTTGTTTATGGATCCTGCACACTTGAACAAATTGTTTAGCATATCCAATTGATTATTTTTAATACCTTGTTATTGTCAAAACTCAATAGGTGACTTGTGAAACACCCTTGTTCCAACAGTTTATGCATGTAGTTGATGTTGTTGCTTGTGATTGAAGTACATGACTAACAAATTCATATTTAATACACGAGACAATTATGTATTTTTTGGTAATATACATTGATGGTTCATTCACGTAATTTGTGATGTTGTTTGTGATTGAAATACATTGTTCCAAAACCGTGTTTAGTTCATTAGCACGTGTGTAATCTTAATGAAATACATGACTATAACCACTATGCCACTTCTATTTTTATTGAAATATTGTTGCTTCCAAAAATGAAATACATGATTAAAACATTTTTTTAAAGCCCCAACCGCCCTAACGATTTCCTCTCTCATAACAGTTATTTTTTATTATTAGCGGTATCTTTATTGATAGTAGTTCTTTTTTTTTTTTGTGTACCCTAACTACGTGTTACGATATTAAAGTTGCATCTTTAAAATTGTAGATAATTTGACTGATCCATGTGAAATTTTTTTCATTAGAAACTTCACTTTTTCCTGTAATTTTGTCGGCCTCTTTATTTCTCCTATATTATATTACATGAAGTTTTTTTGTTCTGACTTTTTATTTGCAAAAATCACTATAGTAGACTATAACATTACTTTGTTTTGGCAAGACTCCATATTCATTTTTGTTGATTTTCATATTGATTTTTGTTAATGCAAACTAAATATTGTTAATTTACTTCTTTGAGATTGTGCATGTCGACCACTCTTAATTGTCACTTAGTTTGATTGTTTCTGAGTTTAAATGTAACTCTAGAATTAATAATATAGCCAATTTAATATTTTATATATAAAATTCCACAAAAACTCGTGCGATGCACGGGTTAGAGTCTAGTTTATTATTAATCAAAACAAAAGAAAGCCATTATTTTGGCGCGTATAGAAATTGAGTTTTGAATTTCACGTTCCCGCGATGAGCGTGACTCACACATAAGAACAAAAATTAGAATTTCCTTCCCCTCAAACTCAATTCCGACTCAACTCAACGCAATGAACTCAAAACCAAAACCTAAAAAGGCCGCACCTGTTAGGGCTTTTGGACAGCGATCAATTACTTCAACCTTTCGCACTCTTCCACCTAATTCGTAAGTAATCTCTATATTCCATTTCATTCAACTCAATAACTGCATCAATTTCATTATCATATTTTCTCTTTCGCTGGAACCAGAAATCAACCTTCCACCAAGAACGAGTCTCCTCGTTTATCGCTTTCACACTTCCTCGACCGCAAACTGCATAAATCTTCCCCAATTACTCATAAAGTTCCGGTAATTTTTTTTTTGTATGATTTAATTTTGTTTTTAAAATTTGTAGATATTGCTGACCCGTTATCACATGTATATACAGATTTTGTTAGTTATTCCTCTTATAGATGATACAGAATAAGTAAACTATCATGTTAGTAGGACGCTCTCAAATAGGTCTCCGTCAAATTTTACTCATTATGAAATATGTCAGCGACTAAATTAATAGCAAGTGGTTAAGTATAAGGACCGAATTGATAATAAGTTATTAAAATATAGGGATCTAATTGATAGTTAGTAGTTAAATAATGGGACTCGATAGTTTAATAGAGTTAGGGACCTTTTTGAAATACTCATAATCGCAAGGACCTGTTCGAGAGCTTCATACCAAGTCAGAGAGTAATTTGATGGTTTACTTGCACAAAAAACTCTTAAGAATGGGGATTTTAGGTATTTAAGGTTTTGGGCTGATTAGGCCATGTCTGTATAAATAACTTAATTAAGCACTTATAGTATAAGTGTTTATCATATTATTGCTTAGGTATAGGCTATTTATATAACTAAAGATAAAATAAAGTTACATTGTTTTCATATAAGTTATAAGCTGTTTTCATAACTATCCTAGATAGTTTATGGGCATGTCATAAGCCATATTCGTAAGTTATCCCAAACGATCTCAGACCTGCTTATGCCAGTAGATAAACTGAAATAAGTTAATCCAAACAGGCCTTATATGTGGACATATTGAATGATAAACAAGTGCTTAGTTAGTGTTGTTTCTGAAATTGTGTTATCTAATATTTTGTTAAATCTGAAATTGTGTTATCTAATAATTTGTTAAAGGAAGTGTGGATTTATTCCTTGTTTCAATTCAAAAGCACATGTTTTTTTTCTTCTTCTGGTGAAGTTTTCTCATGTATTTTTAATAGGGTAAATCCACGCCTTTTGCATCTCCTCTGGGTTTGAGGGTACCGACAAGTGATGAGGTTGGAAATGTCAAACAAATTGAAGAAGAGAGAAAGGGTGCAACCGCAGATGATAAGGTGATTTTGGAAATGTTTAAGCATACTGAAGAAGATGGAAAAAACGACTTTGTTATTCCAGTGGATGTTGATGAGTTAGAGAATTCAGTGGCAGATGATGTTCAAGAATCAAGGAAAAGGAAAAATCCATTTGAAGGTTGGCTTTCCTATCCCAATGAATTTGATCCCGGGGTTCTTATGATTTATTATTTTTACTGGAAAGTTGAAACCGTGATTAAGCCAAATAATCCAATTAAAGTATCATTGCCTTTTACTTTCTCGACCAATGACTGCATGTGAGGTTCTTTGCCTTATTTATTGATCTGTTAGAAAGATCGGTGTTTCAGTCTGTCTTGCTAGAAATTCTTGTGAAAAACAGCTTTTAAGTCTCTTTTGGAAGTTCAAGTAGCATCACATCTCTGATTTTATCCTTTGCCCCTATTTTTCATATGCTTCTTTAGGAAACTTAATATGTTGTAGAATGTGAATATTGGACAAACAGTAATTTGTATTGATGAACCAAACAAATTACATTGGTAGAAGAAAATAAAGTTCTGATAGCAACGAGTCTACTTGCCCTTTCCTCTTTATCCCACCATAACAGACTTCATCATAACCTACAATTTCTCACTCTTTATAACTAACTTCCGCTTCATTTCCCTCCTTCACCCGGCGGGCTCAGCATACTTATTCAATTTGAACCTCTTCCTATAGTAATTTCTCCACAAATTAGGCCCATCACCTCCCTTTGGATTCAATTGACCCAAACCTTCCTTCACATTTCCTATCCGAGCTTCACTACATAGCATCCTTTTAGATTGACTTTGTTCAGCCTGATTTTTGTGTTTGGTAACAAGTGTTAGTCTTGTACTGGAACAGGACAACTGTATAGTGATTGTGGCTGAGAAGTTGATATGGAGTTGTCTAATGCTCAAACACCTATTTTTCTGTAGCTAGCAAGTGTTGTGACTCAACAACCTATCGGAATGGATTATTTGTGGTCAAACCAATATGATAGGCAAATCATAAGTTTATAGATTTTAGATTTTGAGGTTAAGACACCAAGAACTATAGTATCGGATTTCAAACTTGTTTCTTGGCATGATTTTGAGCTTAAGTATTAAATTATACTAGTTTTCAAACATATCAGATAGTTGATGTGAATGTGATCGAATGCATTAAAAGATATCCATGAAGTCATCTTATACTGAGGTTTGAGATTGAATGACAGAAAAAGTAAGAACGTGATAACAGATACAGTACCTTTCTCTTCTTGCAGCTCTTTAAAAGACTGCCAACATAAAGATGAGTAAAAGATTTTAAATTGAACAATCAAATACTTCTTGAACTCTGGATCATAATTTTTTGTTTATTCTCTGGATCCTTTTTGTTCTATATGTTAATAGGTAGACATGAGAACCAAACTGTTCGAAAGCATGTGGTAGTTCTTGGAGGTGAATCAAGGTTGAAGCCAAAAAAGCGGACGGAAAATGACTCCAATGGCATAAAGCAAAAACCTTACAATCACTGTATGATTTACATCTATACATATATTTTGTTATAGAGGGTGCATTTGAAAATTTTCATCATTACTCTTAATATTTTTTACTAGCAGATGCAAATGGTCGCGGCTGGTGGGACTACGACATGGAAGGTGTTGATAATGAGGAATTGGGGGCCAGTGAAGCGTGGGAAGGGGTGGGATCCACCACACTCGGAGGTATAGTAGACTGGCATTGATGTTGATTTTGTAAATGTTCGTATCTGACAAACCTTTTTAATGTGGCTTGGCTTAGCTTTGAGATCAATACGTTCATAAACTCATTTGTTCCGTGTAGACCAGAGTTCCTCAAAGTGTAAACATTCTTAATTCACTTTAATCTATTTTATTCGCTTCAAATCATATCTTGAAAATGTTACTTGCCTTAGCTTAGATAGTTTGACTATCTCAAATGATTTAAAAAAAAAGAGTAATTTAGCATGGATTATTGATGATGCGAATGCAATGTAATTGCAGTTCTTGATCCAAATTGAATCCTAAAACGGTTAGGAGGGTTCTATAAATTTCTTGTGATAGCTCAGAGAAAACTATCTAATTAAAATGTAGCAGACATACACTTTTTTTGGGAAGGAAACACCCCAAAAATCAACTAAAACCTGCACCACAATGGACTAAGGTATCTGTAGTGATGCTACACCCCACACGAGTGAAGATATATGCACAACAATTGATTTTCCAACCAAAAGGAGGTGGTGACCAACAAATTTTCACACAACCTTTCCGCACTTCCTTTCGAAGCTCGTCAAACATTGCAGCATGATTGTAAATTTGCAGCAGCTCAACCACACGCCTCCAAGGTTTAAAGGGGCTAATGAAGCTTGGATCATGCTATGCTCATGCAGTCTCAAATTCATCCAATGCCATAACCAATAACATGTTGCCCACCCTGCATCCCATTTGAGATCCTTGTCTTGACCGATTTGTAGACATGCATATTTGCCATACATTGTAACAATGTGGTGCTATGCTTGGCGGCTTGATTTAAAAAGATGGAGATAACATGTTTGTTACTTTTGTCAATTAAATGATAATTTTTTTTGGTAGTGTAATTAAATGAAAAATTTAGTGGAATGCTGTAGTTGATACATTTGTAGATAGTAAAAAGAGAAATGAAAATCAGAAGGGACATTACTTTATAATTATTTATTTTACATTATTATTTAAGTTTATTTATTTTATGGTAGAATAAGTTTTATTTTGATACACTATCGTATAATTTTTTTTATATCGTCAATAAATCATAAACAATGATATAACTTCCTCCAACCCATTATAATTGACCTATTTGTGAAAATAAATTGTCTCAAACAAGTCATTATTTTGTGTACACCAAATAAAAACATCATTATTTAGGTAAGATACCATAATAACAAGAGTTAGTAGGGTAGGTAACTATGACATGTAGGCCAAGCACACCCACAAACTCAATTAACTTCGTGATCATACCAACGCTCAAGATACATACATATACCAAATATCACAATCCAACGGTTGAAATAAACTAAGACCTAATAAGTCCAAGACCCTCATTCTTGTCGTTTACTAGAATCCAACCTGGATTTTTCACATCACCACAACTCGTTGATTCCTACATTTTCAGATTTTTCCGCATTAATTAAAGGATCTCACAAAAACAAAAACTAATTTTTTTGAATTTATTTTCAATATTTTCGTCACCACCCAAAAAAAAACTTTGCGTTTAAAAGGTTCAAACAAAAAAGATAACTCGTGTTTTTGATAGAGCCATTAAAGGAGGGGAGTTTTGGTTTATAAAACCAAAATTCTCTCTCAAAAAATAAAAAACGATGATGATTCAGAAACTTTGCTTGATGGCTTCTCATGGATTCCCTTCTCAAGAATATGCCATGAAGGTGAAATTATTAGTATCGTTTATGATTTTTTTGTTATCACTCAAGTATTTTTTGTTTCAATTTTGATTGAATTTTTTGTTTATGATGATAGGGTTGTCAACAATTGGTGCCTTGTTATGCACCAAAACCAGATATTGTTAGATATCAGTGTCCTAATCTGAAGTTAAATTCATTTGAGGAATCAAGAATGACCACATCGAAAGAGTGGTTCAATTCAAATCAGTTTGTTGATTTTGATTTGTCAGCTCTAAAGCCAATGGTTGTTGATGTACAAGGTGTGTAGCCAGTTTATTGAATTTGTGTATTACATTGTTGATATTCTTAGTTTATTTGTTTTCTTTCCATATATTAGTAGAATGCTCGAATTGAATTACTCTTAAGAATATTACTATATCAGTCATGGTGCCGGTGATATGTAGAGGATTTTCTAAGATGATGACTTATGTTTCTAAATCTTTTGTTTCAATATTAAGTAATGTAACTTATCTTATGTGTCTTACTCTAAGTAATGTCACTTATCTTTTGGTTGCAGCAACTTGTCCAAGCACTGTACTTTTCAGCTTTGGCGTCGTTGATCAATGCACCGAGCATGATAAAACTTTGCAGTGTATCACATCTGAGACTGCTGAAGCACGTGTAGATGGTGTTCGTAAGGCTTTGTTGGCTGACTTGATGGGTTTGCAACTTTCAGGGACAAATATACCTCAAATATCATTGCATCCTCTCATCTACCCAAATAGGACTTTCTACATCTCGAAGCCTTTGCTTGATTTTTTTCAAGATTCAGCCCTTAGTTCAAAAATTACTGTTCATCTAAATGGTCAAGTCACGTTTATGGGTACAGAAATTGAGATGAAAGATTTTCTTGCTATAGTTGCTGAGTCATACTTATCAAAACGCACACATAATGGTGAAAAACAGTCTATGCTTGTTCCACACTTCAGTAGGTATGTACATATGTGGAACCGTTTAAATTCAATTAATCACATGAAATCCATCTGTTTGGGTTACTTTGAGTTACTTTGGCACAATAGAAAAGAATAATCAGGGACTTCTTTGTTAAGTTATGACTGTTAATCTATTGATCAACACCGGATTTAATTATAAATATAACATCAAATTTAAACACTTGGCCAAGGATTTAATTATATTTTTAACATCAAATTTAAAAACTTGGCCAAAAATGCATTTTTAAATGTGTTTGTTTTCAAGTGTATTGTTTGATACTGGAGGCTTTACAACCTGCATGATAAAGCTTTAACATTGCTGACTCTACTGTATTGCATTCATGACAAGTAGTTAAAGAATGGTATCCATAAGTCTGCGAACAGTGGGCTACAGTGCATGATCTAATAAATTTGTCGTACATATTTTGGTCACTTTGAAAAATGACTAGCTCGTGTTACTCCTGTCTTGCCAGGAGTGCTGTGTTAGTTTGGGTCATTGCGATACTCTCATTTAAGATAGCTGTAAATTTAATCATTGGGACAACAGACTTCTTTTTTCTCCTGATCCCTCCATATGCATGTGACTCTTATTTTCTTATTTGAATTTTTATATTAATTTATCGAATAATTTTATCTAACTCGGCAACAAATACAAAAATCAGGATGCATATATGATAAGTTTAACTACTATAAGTTAAAGTAGTAAAAATCAATGGCTTGCCTTGTTCTTGCATAGTAAGTCCCTGCCTGAACTAATTTTCCGACAAACCTTTGAAGTTACGCATACGTGCTTCAGTCTTCGAAGTTACGCATACGTGCTTCAGTTATAGATAATACACATACTATCTGATTCTCCATATTCAATATTCTATTTTTGTTAGTTATGTACCAATCAACTGACTTTTGCTGAAAATCTACATGGACAGGCTGAATATAAATGAAGTAGAGGCCAGAAGTATTTCCCCCACATTGGATATTCAATCTACACTGACCGTTCCTTTAAAAAGGTAGGCAGAATATGTTTTCCATGACAATTGGCTTCCTCCTGAATTTGACATACGCAAATATGCTGTTATAGGAAGTCATTTTTATTCAAAAAACTGTTCATAATCATTCTATTCTCTGTAAAACAAATGAATCATTGGTCTGAGAGTTTTTAATCTAAAAATGGTTTAATTTTATAACCGACTTTAATTTTATGCATTTTGTTTCCTTCATATGATGTGGATTGAGTTAGGCCTAGCTCAAATTTTAAGAGAAATAATCATCAGATGAGGGAATCATGTTTGATTTTTGGGCTGTATTATTGGTTTCATTTATGTTAACTGTTTCTGTTGCCATTGTTGATAGTCTCAGCTGCCATACAGTGATCACAGTATTTGTTCAAGAAATATATTAATATTTAATGTATTTCTCTTGCTTGACAGTCCGAAGAAAGTCAAAGCCAAGCCATCACGAAAAAAGAAAAATAAAGTAACCAGGGAGAGGGATCTGTTCAAGAAGAACTACATTCATGCATGTGAGAGCCTTCTGTTCTTGATGGCTGATAAGAGGCGTCATCGGGAAACAGCAATTCTTTCACTGAAGAAATCAGGTCCGGAGCTTCCCGAGCTCCTTACACAATTCTCTGCTGGCATTGCTGGTACTGGCCTTGCTGTCGTGCTATCTGTGATCTGCAAACTAGCTTGCGGAAGGGTCCCCTTTTGTGCGTCTAAGGTCTTCAACACAGGGTTGGGTTTTGGGCTTATTTGGCTTTCTTGGGGAGTAAATAAGCTGAGGGATACAATTGTTAGCATAAGCAAGAATGCTGGAAAGATGGGATTGAAAGATGAGGAAATGATTCAAAAGGTGGATAAGAGTCTAAAAGAAGTTTACTTTAGAGCTGCAGCGTTGCTAGTAGTGGCAGTGCTAAGGCTTGCTTGAGTATTATCTCTGAAGAGACGATTGCATGCAGTTTGAACATTCATGCGATAACCGTTGTATCTGATTTGTTGGATGTTCAGCCCGATGGCTGCTGAAGTGATAGCCAGGTTTCAAAACAACCGTACCTTCACTTAAGCTTTGATGTTTGGCTTGATCATCACTATGGTATGATTATTACTTATTAGGTAGTTTTAATTGTCCAAGCAAGTAATGTAAGCATTTGCTTGGCTTTAGCGGTAAGATAAATTGTAAAGTCTAAGGTAGAGTGTTGCAATGAATGAACTGACTGGTTTAGTGAAAATGTTACCAGGTTTTCCCTTTCTTCATAAAGGTTACATATCTTAGCATAGATTATCACTGCAACAGATTTCATCTCATGTAATCATATTTGGCAAAAGTCATATTCATTAAATGTGCATAGTTAAATGATGAGATACCTGCAGAAACATAAGTTTTGATATGGCTCATACTAATAATAAACTGAATAAGCGTGATTTAGCGATTTACCCTGAAAGAAGACATCATGTAAAATGTAAACACTAGGAATTGCACTGAGGTATGCTGTATGCCATTGTCTCTAATTTTTATCAGAACTAGCAGTAATCTATGAGGTTATCGCTCTACCACAAAAATAAGGGAGTGGAAAATCAACCTTGTAATTGCTGTTTTAGTACTTCGGGGATCAACTTTATGCCAGCAAAACAAAAATTAATGTCTGCCTTTGGCAGGTGTCCAGACAGTCTTCATATGCGTTGGTCTATGCCTTCGCGGGGTGTTAACTGTCAACATGAGTGTATAGTTTGTTATAGATCGATTGGAAATAACTTTCATGCCTTTGTGCTATGTTGGTACAGCAGACAACGTTGGGAAGAAGTACACATGTTGGACTTCTTACTTGCTTGGAAAGAGCAATCAGCTTCGAAGATTTTTCTTCAAAGTTTGTGTATCTCTTAGCAAGGATAACAAGAAGTATTTCGAATGATGATTTGGAGTTTGTGGAAAAGGCACAATACTCGGTTTTGGGATCTAAATTAGCGGTTTTTCAGTGTGCGAAGACTGTCTTAGCAGATTGGGAAACTATTAGCATGAAAGAGTAGGCTGTAATGTTGATATCTATGCACCTCAAGTCTCAATATAGTCTTGCACAAGCTGCTATCAGGAAGTTTCAAATGTAACCTTGATGCAGCATTTTTTGAAGATCATTTACTGGTTTTGGTAGGTGCATAAGGTTTGAAATGGCAGATTTCCTCTAGCTCAAACTGATTGGATCCCACCCATGTTACTATTTCGCGAGCGAGAGGCCTGGCGTTTGCATCTAGCTCTTCAAAGGATTTACAACCTTGGCTTGAGGAGCATGATATTTAAGCTAGACTGCAAAAGTGTAGCTAATGGTATTCAGAAGCATACAAATGACGACTCAGAGTTCAAATTTCTTATAGCCAAATATGAAGCAACCTCTTCGACGACAAACTATCAAGTTCTGTCTATTCAAGAGCAAACAAATATATCATCTAACTAGAGGGACTATAAGTTTAGCTAGTCCCGGCATTTTAATAATGGAAAATAAACACTAAATCGAGTAAACTGTTTCTTTATACTCCCTCCGGTCCTATTTATAAGAATATTTTTAGAATGTGTCGAACTTACTTAAGTCAAACCTTGTGATTTCCAATCTATAACTACTTTTTCTATTAGTAGGAATCGAGGTTGATATCTCGAAGTTTACACCACTCCCACATCTTAAGCACCAATCACTTGTGTTAAACCCCATTGATAATCAACAACTACATTAACCCTAACTTATGAGATCCAAATAGGATTTACTTATGAGATTTATTTTTCCCACCCAATGGCCTTCTCGCGCGCTCTGCACAAATTACCTACATGCCATTCGAATTATATATTCCGGAAACACCTATATGCATTCCGGATTATGTTTTTCGGACACTTGCGAAGTATAAAAGGAACTTCACCCCCCATTTTTACAGTTTCACTTTCACCATTCTCTCTCTCTCTCTCTCTCTCTCTCTACATTATCCCAAATTCCGAACACCACAAATCTTGTCCAAATTTGGAGTTTTGTTGCTCAAAAGAACCGCATTTCAACCCTTGTCAAACATCATGGAAGGTAAGTTCGATTTCTGTACACATGCATGGTTAATTTGGTTGATTTTTTTTTTGGAGTTCTGGTCGGGTGCAATCCGGATTTCGTTTTCCGAACTAGATTGTTGCTGTCCGGATTTTGAAATCCAGACAAACCCAGAATGTTTTTTTTTCTTCTGTTTTGTGCTATTTGATTGTGATGTTTGATTACCCTAATTTACAAGTTACATAAACTTCATCCTTTACTCGGTGCGTAAGGGAGGCAGGGCATGCTTCCCATAGGAGGGAGCGTACCCGACGGATGGAGGAGGAATGTGTTGTTCCGAGGCGTCGGGGTGGTGTCAAAGGACGTCGTGCTGATGTCGAGCCTGATGTCGAGCATCAACCGGAGCAACAAGAGTATATGGACTTGCAGCAAGAGCAGCCTGATTTGGAGTTGCAACATATGGAGGAGCAAGAGCTTGAGGAGGAGCTTCAGGCTATGGACGAGGAAATGGAAGATGTCGAGCCATGGCGAAGGCGAAAGAAGAAGGAGAAGGTGGTGGACCCTGAGCCACTAGATGACTATCCCGGTGGCCCACACGAGACTGGCCTGCTGTGGAAGTACCATGTGCACGTGGCCAGAAAGGCGTCTGAGGGCGAGGAATTTATTGATGTTAAACTCACTTTAAACTTACTTTATTAATGTTAATCTGTGTGAAAATGATGTTGATATTTGTGATACTGCATGTTTATGTACTGTTAAATCTGTTTGTGAAGCCATGAGTGTAAACTAATGTCTACGTATTGTTTTTAATTATTTACAATGGTGTGGAAAATTAAAATGCATCAACAACGGAAAAGAGTGAATCCGTCGGGTACGCCCCCAAAGCGTGAATCCTATTCTATTCCATGATGGCTTGTTTTATATCTTCCCCCTTTTGGAAACCTAACTTACCTTTCATTCTTCTCATAACAGCCCACGTTGTTTTTTTCTTTGGCCACTTGTATTACTTTCTATTCACACCTCCTTTAATTAAAAGACCAGCTTGGTGCAAACCAACTTCTTTCATTTTATCCAATGAGTCACCACACAAGGACATGTTTCTTGTTATTCTCTTTAGCCTCGAAAGCATGCAATTTCTTCCTTTCTCTTATTAGGTCATGTGGCCATTGAAGAATAGTAACAATTGGTAAAAATATACTACTTGACTCAATAAATCAAAAACTACAATTTATTTAAAATGACTCTAAATTAAGTACTAAACTAATATAATTAGACCAAAAACTTAATTAAAATGACACTAAAAATATGATATGACGGACTGTCATCAGGGAGATGCATCATAAAGAAACCATCCCTATCATGGCTGCACAGTGGTGGCAGAACAAATTGCAGGGCACCAGCCTTGGTTGGCTTCAAGATACCAGCTACAGCCTGATTGACCATGGTCTGATTTGTGCCTTTGTGGAGAGGTGGCACGAGGAGACTTCCAGCTTCCACCTTCCGTTTGGGGAGATGACAGTCACACTTGATGATGTGGCCTGTTTGCTGTATCTCCCCATTGACGACATGCTCATGTCCCACGGGTCCATATCACGAGACGAGGCAGTGGAATTGATGGAGACGTACTTGGGGTCTAGTACGGGTGATGCTCTTAAAGAGGTCGAAAAGACCAAAGGTGCACATTGCCGATTTGGCTACTTGAAGAGGATTTTCAAGGAGCGTTTGAAGGAGCAGAGGGATTTGGAAACCGAGTTTGGTGTGACTCAGGAGGCGCAGAGGTTGCGGGACCAGGCTGTCCACATATATTTACTATATGTGGTGGGGATCACGATCTTCACCGACAAGAGCCAGTGAGCTGTGGATGTTGTGTAACTGAGGTACTTTAGAGACCTTGATCTTGTTGTCGGTTATTCATGGGGAGTTGCGGCACTAGCTCACTTGTATAGGGAGCTCAACAATGATGCATGTTGCAACTGCAGTCAGGTGGTAGGATACCTGACTTTGTTACAGGTATAAAATAAAAATTATGTTTTATGTTTTTAAATGTTAGTGTTTATGGTTTGTATATTTACATGTGGTTGTCTTTGGTGCAAGCTTATGTGTTTCAGCACTTCCAAGGTACATGAAGCAAGGATGTATGGGCAGGATATATAAAGAATCGGGATTCGTGTGTGATGCTTTTTTTACCATTTTCTGGTTTAGGCACAGTGGACAACTATAGAAACCATCTGGATGCGATGGATTTGACGAGGGTTGTCATGGCCCCATATGAAGACCACCGTGCGACACGTCGGTTTGAGCAGGTCAACTTTTACTCTGGATGACTGAGATACGGAGACCGCATGGTGAGATATTTGCCGGAGAGGGTGCTTCGTCAGTTTGGGACGGTTCAGACCATACCGAGACATTATGTTGAGAGTGCACCTCCTGATGTTAATTTGGCGGAGATCACAAACCGCTTTCGGCGTGCACTTGATTATGCGCTGACACCTCAGCAGTTGGGAGAGCGTGC
>Ga0315915_1007085_pt1 | contig 13526 bp, 4 predicted proteins | sample MpolbnodulesMG_FD_207738 | JGI IMG/M metagenome (GOLD analysis project Ga0315915, IMG submission 207738) | Medicago polymorpha root nodule microbial communities from Los Angeles, California, United States - branched nodules | ecosystem: Host-associated > Plants > Roots > Nodule | place: USA... | reverse complement strand
TGCTTGGGAGGAGGAGGATGTAGGGGAGCTTACGCATTTACTCCAAAGCGTAACTTTACAGATACTTAGGGAGGATAGATGGAATTGGAGTTTGGAACCTACTAATATTTATTTTGTCTGTAGTGTATACAATTTTTTGAATGATAAGGTTTCTGTTAATGACGTGGCGCCTGTACCTTCTCTTTGGCATAAGGATGTTCCTTTGAAGGTGGTGTTGTTTGCTTGGCGCTTGTTTCGAGATCGCCTTCCTACCAGGGACAACTTGTATCGTCGTAATGTTCTAGCTTCTGATGCTCAAATTTGTGCTGGAGGATGCGAGTTGTCTGAAACAACATCTCATCTATTTTTACATTGAAATTTTTTTGGTTTGGTTTGGAACCACATTTTGCAGTGGCTTGGTGTAGTCGCGGTTTTACCTATTGAGGCAACAAGTCATTTTTATCAATTCAGTTTTTTAGGTGGCGCTGCGAAGTCGCGGTGGTCGATTTTACAGGTTATATCGTTTGCAACTGTGTGGGAAATATGGAAAGAACGAAATAATAGAATATTCAATGCAAAAGAATGCTCCATTTTACAGGTTGTGGACAAGATTAAGTCGGTAACTTACATGTGGTTGAGGGTGAAATTTACCTCTCTTGCTTTTAATTACCACGGTTGGTGGCTTAATCGGTTCACCATTATAGGCATTGGCTAAGATCTAGTGACTGTTGTTTAGGTTTTATGGATACCGGCATTAGCCTTGTAATTATTGTCTTTACCTTGTATTGACTTAGGTGTTTCTTCTTTGGTGCATCTTGCGCTCGGAAGGCCCACTTTATGATATATATTTCATTTTAACTTCTTAAAAAAAAAAACTGCACTTCAATTTTTTCTCATTTAATTTCTTGATAGGACTTTCGAAAGGTAATAGAATACTAGCAATGAGAAATTCTTATAAACTAAAACTAGTCCAAACTAAAACTATGTTAGCTGGATTTTCAACGTAGGCCCCGTTTGGATTGGCTTATTTTGAGCTTATGTGGGTTTATCTACTCTCATAAGCCTTTTTAAAGGTGTTTGGGTAAATAAATAAAAATAGTTTATCATGGTTTTATAAGCTGCTTATGCCATATTTTAATAAGCCTAAATTTTCAGCTTACCCTCCGGCTTAACAAGGAACTTATGAATTTATGTAACCTCCTTCGATTCTCTCTGGATCCACTTTTTCAAAACATATATTTTAATTATAATGTTGGTTATCTTTGGCGGTGCATGAGTAACAAAATTGCTATATACTTATCTTACTAAAGTAACACACGTAACTAAGATTTTTATTTTTATTTTTTTAAGGAAGATTTTTATTTTTTTTTGTTACGTAACAAAATGAAACTGAATAAAAAAACAAACTTAACTTGTCTTTTTTGGTAACAAACTGTACACTAATATCTATATATATATATGGTAAGTTTATTTACACCTCTAATGTTAATTTTGTCTTATATGAATATTGATGTTTTTTTTAAGGACGAATATTGATTATACTATATAATATATATATAATTAATATATTATAATATTGTTTTTTACATCTTGATTAATTTTATCAAAAAAAATCTTGATAATTGTGGTTCGATTCTTTGATTTTTTTTGTTAAATTAAAAATATTTAAAATTTCGATAATTGCTTATGTAATGTCACATCCAAACACTTCAATTTATGTAAGTATTTTTTAGTGTACATATCCAAACATAAATAGCTTATCAAGTATAAGAGCTTATGATGTAAGCTCTAATGTTATAAGCTCTAATGCTATAAGCATCTATATAAGCTAACTATGATGTTAAATAATCTAAATTAATGTCTTTATACTTTGGCTTGCTAGTCTTTTCTTATTGGAAAAATCAAGTCCTATGTGAATAAAAATAGAGATTGAAAAAAGTATATAAAGGTGACGCCCTTCATTTTACAAATCGATTGTATACGGATGAATTAAACTAAATATAAAAATTTAAGATGATATTATAAACAATTGATTTGAACAATCCACCATTTATTTATATTCATTAACCAGTTAGATTTGATATAAAAACTTTAGATTTATCAATAAAAATAAAATAGGTGGTTAAAATGTCCCCAAATCATTCATGGACTTAAATTCTGAGGACTACTAGTACTTGTCCCTTTCACTTGTTACACTGAGCTACGTTATGGTATCCTGTTTTTAATTATTTTTTTCAAATTCAATAAAAAAATCTTTACGTAATGTATTAACAAAAAGTAGAAAACTCAACATGAAGAAATCCTTACCGGAAGAGTGCCTTTGATGGAAGTGAAGCAAAGCCGAAATATTGGTTCCTAGCACTTCATGTTTCAAGCCTTCTGCAATTGATATTAATCATAATCCATTAAGTTGAGTCAATTTGAATATCAATTATCAAAGCAGTTAGTGTTATATTACTCAACTTTTCTAACATTTCCATAAAACAAGTGTTCTGATCTAGCTACAACAAAATAAATAATTATCTTAATAATCTATAAATAATATAATATTTTCAGAAAATTTATGCAAAAATTAAATAAAACTAAAAGAAAAGTATTTTTCATTTGATTCGGTTTTGTGCTCGAGCAGGTGCGGAAAAAAGGAAATGATCAATCATCTATTTTTGAAGTACGCCTTCTTTGGTAGCATTTGACATCTCGTTCATTGTTGGTTATATATAACTAATGTTGTTCCATCATACATTGGGTGTCCCGCACAACAACTTTTTTGTGCCCATGCTTTCAGGAAGGGCATTCGTTCTTGTTTTCAAGTGGTGTGGCTGACTTGTTTTTGGTTATATGGAAAGAGCGGAATTCGAGAATTTTCATCAACATCACGTCTTCTCATGATTAACTTCTCAAAAGTATTAAGTTTCATTCTTGGTTGTGGCTAAAAACGCATAAACTAGATTTCTCTTTTGATTTTCATTATTGGTGGTCTATGTCGTCTCTTATGTCGTTGTCGTGTTTGTTACTATACATTTTTGTATTATTTCATGTTAGGCACATCTTGTGATTAATTGGTTTGGTTTTTAATATATTTTGGATTTGGGTCTTATAAAAGATGTAATATAATTTTTCATTGTAATTAATCTGTAAATATTTTCGACGACCAATGATTAATGTATATTCTCTTTTTTTAGTGTATTATTATTACTGGACTTTATTTTAGTAGCGTGGACTTCTAAGTTTTAAGCCCTTGGATGAATCGGATGGTTGGATTTCATTGTTGAGAGGATTCGGATCTGAGGGAATGAATGAAGTAATTTTTAGTTGCTTACTTGATAAGTTAATAAACTCTGCATGGTACGTAGCAATTTTTTATTTTTATTTTCATTCATAGATTGTCCTTTTTCTTTGGTTTCTCAAGCAAGTATATTACTTTGCGCTCACTACAAATAACGAACCAGTTCTAGAAGCCTTCTTATGAACAAGTCTTCTACATATATAATATAACACGTTGGTTTGAAATCTTCGTAGCAAAAAAATATATATATAGTCAACACAATACAGCAATAACTGGATAAATAAAACCCCTCAAAAACAAAAACAAAAAACTGGATAAATAAAAATAATAGTACTTGTGATTAATAAATGCACCTTCTCAACAGAAACACGTGTAACTTTTTGTTTTTGTTGATATGCAATCACAATAATAATTCGATAATAGTAGTAGTATCTTGTTTATCAAGATTAGTGTCTTATACTACAATTGCTATGTGTGACATTTAATATTTTTAGCGTACTTTGTTTTTTGAGCAACAAGTTTATAGTAGCAGACATTTCAAAAACTTATTCATCATAAATCTATCCAAAAATAATAATTATTCATTAGAAACACCCATCCATGTGTATTATAAAACAAAATAAAAACAAGACAAAACGTGCATATTCATATATAATTTTTTAGAGTTTCACAATCATCCTCGTCAATGATCATCCAAATTCCTTCAAGATTAATTATTTTGTTGAATTTGCAAACCCTTCTAGATTCTAACCTCACGTTGTCATTGTCAAAATAATAATCTCAACTTGTCTCCACAAAATAATAATCCATAATTTCTATGTTTGTTAATTAGCAGCTCTAAATTGACCAAAAGTATTAATATGTAAATGAGACAAAAATTTGCCTTGAAAGCAATAGAGTGATGACTGATACCTACCTATACGTATATTACATACACGATAAATTAAAATATCTACATATCGAATAATCAAAATCATTTTAAGCACAAGTCTATCAGCGAATTACAAACAAACACACTTTTGTTTGGAATTTTAAAAAGAAGGGAGAGAAGAGAAAATGGATAATGTTTTCGAGTGACTAATTTATTTATTTATTTTGAGAGCTAATTACAATTATAAATAAACATAAATCATGTGCTACTTTAAATAAAATTTCTAAAAAAGTAAATTAGGTTATTTATCTCCTAATCACACGTATTTGAGCAAACGGGTTAATAAAACAACCAAGGAAAGAGACATTTGAGTGTTTTTTGTAATTTTGATAAATTCATATATTATAGTAACAACACATTGTGCTTTTTTTTTTTAGAGAGGACAACAAATTATATCTTTAAAGACCAAATGATTATTTACTATCTTTTTTAGAACTCTACATAAGACAATAATTCAAAATGGTATATGGTGCTTCAATTATTCAAAATTTAGTTGCTTAGCTTAGTGAAGAAAAGACAAGGGCATGTGAAAAGACAACAAGCCCCAAAAAGCAAGGCAAGAACAATTTTACTATTATGTCTTTGTAAAAGAGAGTTGTTTTACCCTAAATTTAGTGTCACAAACAAACCATGACCGTCACTACAACCTCTCACCATTTCCCATTACTTTCTAACGTCATTCATGATTCATCATATCTTGGAGCTTTTGGAGTCTATCCTTTAAGATTGAAGCTTAGGAGAGTTGATGCTTAGTGAGGATGCAAAGAGATTTGTTTTGTCGTTTTATCTTTATAATGACTCTTTTGACGATGAATATCATTCCATTTTATTCCTTAAGCTTACCATGAGCTAACCCATTTCGTGTTTAAGGGTTAAGGAAATTATAAGTTGATGTTTGGATGTTAGTATGTTGTAATACTAGTGTTTTACCTGTGCCCTTGCACGGGTTTACGATTAATTGCGATGTTTTTCAAACAGCAACAAATCAATATCGATATTGTGTTGCAATATGAGCTTTTATTCCAATTGAATTGAATAAAAAAAAACAATCAATTGGACCTTGTGGCAAATATTACTCATGACGTGATAAAAAAAAAATACCGGTTTACCCGAAGAAAATTAAATTTTTAAACAACATACAATTTAAAAACAAATGTTATCAGTAACTACAACAATCTACGAATTCTTCATAATTCAACAACATCGTTCAACAATCTATTAAATATCATATGCACGTCATCCATAATCCATAAGTGAATACAAAGGTATGAGAAATATCCGTAACCAAATAAATTCGTTCAATTCATGAGCAAATAGCACATCCCAACAAAAAAAAAATGCATGCATCTAATTAAGGAAACAACAACAACATAAGGAAATCACTAAGCCAAACCAGCTTGCAGAACGAACAACATAAACTTAAGGGAAAAATCCAAACAAATTCTGCACCAAAGGAAACAACCAACAGGCAAGAACAACGATTTCGAAGCGTGGTACACTTCCAAGCTGATTCATAAAGAGAAACAATTCAAAGAGAACAAAAAATTAAAATTGTACATATTACTCCTTCACAAAAATAAAAGGTTTTATGTATTACGAATTTTTTTAAAAATAAATACGATTGTTTAAGAATCACAAATTAAACCAGTCCAATCTTCAACGTAAATGACAAATGCAAGTGTTGATATGCAACACATGAGAAATCAAAAAGTTTTCAATCATAGACACTCGCTATATACTTCTCTACCTCCCTCCCCGATGTTCCTCTACCCACCACCCTTCCCCTTGAACATGATCAAAGTGTTTGGATAGAGCCAAGCAAGCATGTGAACATGAGCCTCCAGTAATCACATATCAACAACAACCATGTCACTAATCACATGCTACTTCAGTAAGAAATCGTAATTACGACCACAATTCAAGTGATTAATATTTGCAATAGCTGTTTAGAAAGATTAATAACTTTAGAGACGAAAACTCAAATGACGTATATTTGCAAGAACTGGTAACCCATTTAAGCCAAAATTATAAATCGTATATGCTTAGAGATATCAAATAGGTTTTAACACGCCTACCTTCCACTAAAAAGTTCATATTGCATACATTGTCGGTCTAAAATAGTTTTACAATGTCATTTAATTAAAACTACCAATTTGACGTATCATATTATGTCAATGCATAATAATTTTACACATGCATTCAATGATATGTCCCCACATCAATTAATGAATACAATAACTCACGTGTTTTCATATCTATTAATTGATGTGACAACACACCACTTCATGTATGTGTAAAATCATTGGACATTTACAGAGGCAAAATATGGTAAATTCTAACCAACTTCATAATATCATTATGATTTGGCAAAATATATGAAATTCAGTTAAACTATCACCCGATACTTTAATTTTGAGTTTCTTTATGAAAACTTCTTATGCCAAGAGAGTCGGTTGTTGTTACTGTATATTTTGCTTTTTTTTTTTTTGGTACAAACTTTATTTTGCTTTTAACAAAAGTTAAAATTAATAACTTTGATTTACTCAAATTTTTTTTTAATAACTTTGGTCATATTTCATGGTGATGGATACCATAAAAAATAATTGAGTGTTTGTAACAAAAAAAAAAACAATTGAGTGTTTAGCCCAAATTCAATCCGATAAAATAGTAAAAAGGTATTTAGGGTTAAGAGTTAATTTATTTATCTATCCATCTTATTTTTTACTCCATTTTCGCGTGAAAATTTCTACCAACGTCTCTGTCTTGTTTCTTTTTCTCTTCTTTCTCTCTCTACAGATCTCCATCGAACACAGCCGCTTTACGTTGCCGTCCGGCCTTCTTAGGTCATACCACCACTATTTTCGAACTCATCTCTACCTTCTCTACAAAGCCCACCTTTTTATTTTTCAGATCTGTCAAGTTACTTTCGTTTTTCCGGCCACTGGGGATCTCCTTCCTTTGACGAATCTAAATCATTCAAAAGCGACGGTGGTACCTATAGACGGAGATGAAAACTGCAGATGCGCCGGAGCCGAGATGAAAAGATTCAGTAAACAACGCAACACCAAAGCATAGATCCAAAACAGTGAGGGTCCATCTCTGTTTTTAGCTTCGTTTTTTGTTTCTATTGATTATGCATGTTCTTTCATGATCTCTTATTTGTTGATATTTTTGTTTCGACCCTAAAAGGTTTGTTTTTCTACTTGTAACATAGTTTTTTTTTCTTTCTCTAAAACCCTAACCTTTTTTAATTGAATCACTTTGATTGAACCTAATGTTGTGATTTGTGGGAAAGACTTTTCTCTTATGAGTCTGAGATTGCGTTTGGGAACCTCTTGATTTGCTAATACACTCCTGTTTTGGTCCATATAGCTTCAAAATGAGATTTTAAAAATTAAATGAAAAATAAAAAAGAACATGTTATAAGTTGCATAAAAACCTTTTAGACTTAAAAACAATAATACTTCTCTTTTTTGCATTAACTTATGTATCTAAGTTATATATCAATTGAGTTTTTTTGGATGATTTCTCTGACATTGAATTTTACACAAGATAAATGTCGAGTGAGAATATTTGAGTGATAAATGTAATACAATTTATTATTTATGCAATAACCAGTTGTTATTTTAGGTATTACAATTACATTATGCACATATATGCCTACATGTTACAAAGGCCAGTAAATGTTACAAAGGCCAGTAAATATTTTGGAAAGAAAGAGTTTCTTTATACACTTTCTTCCTGAACGGTTTCCATCACTTAAATTTCTTTTTTTTTTACCAAGTTTAAATAGACATGATGCAATAAGATTTATGTGACATGATGAAGGAAAAATAATCATAACAAAGCTAGCAAACGGTATGAAAGGCTTTAACTTTATGGACATGGCAAGGCTTTAAATACCACTTCCTGTAAGAATAAATTGTTAAAATCCTATAGGCTTTATCTGGGGAAGGTAAGTGAATTGAAGTACAATGAATACTTTTGTTTTTATGGGGAAGGTTGAATTTGATATGGGGAAGGCTTTACATTCCTGACCTACATGACAACATTTTGTTTTTCTTCCCACATTTTAAGGCTTTTACTGCTATAGCCGTATTTTTCTTGCTGCCATATCTGACATACAATCTGGCCCTTTTTTCAAACTATATTTGATCCCTTAGCTAAAAGAGTTTACAAAATTTGTCCAATAGTATTTCTAAATTGTCTTTTGTTAAACTTTGGCAGGTTTGCAAGTAACAAATACAAATAGTAACATAAGGTTATCAAAGTTCAAGAGGGCGTGCATCTTTGTGGAAGTAGTCCTGGCAAGAAGAGTAGCCATCAAAATGCTGCCATTGAACTTGGAAATGAATTTGGTATATATTAATAATTCAATATTCTTGTTTTTTTTAATCTGTTTTTTGTGGATGAGGTGGAAATGGTTAAACTTTATGATATGAAATATTGAATTTTTTAATTCTTGTAAATTTCAGTTGGGTGAGTCCCTTGTGTTCATAACATGTTTGTTATTTGTAACTTTGTCTTTCTCTATCTCTTGGAGTTAGTTTCTAGCACCTATTTGATTCAAAAGACGTGATTTTTTTGTTTTGTTAAGGATGAGTAGTTTACTCATATGTTTTTAATGTTAAAACTATCCGGTTTTTTTTAACATAATGTCTCAAAGTTTTAGGTTGTTTGTGGTGACCAACTCATTTGCATGATTTTTCTTGGTTAATTCAACCTTTCTAACTCAATTGTTTTTTAGATATTTATGGTCTTTAACCTTTGTTAGCATTTTAAAAGTAACCATTTATCATTTCAAACCTTTTAGGCTTGGAAATAGTATACTCTTTTTTGCATTAATATGTGCATCTAAGTTGTACATAATCTAAGTTGTTTATTAATAGTATACTCCCTACACCAGTCATATGTTTCTTTCTTTGGGAGGTCATCTATTTTTTCCCCTTTAATGTTGGGTTTTTTTTTTGTAATGGCAAGCCTGCTATCCTATTTTTGTAAGGATCTTTTTTGCTTGGCTTGTACTTTAGGTGTTTGTAGCTTTGTATTATAACTAAGTTGCATCCAAATAAACTAAAGTGCTTATGAGAAAGTGGTATTTTTTAGTAACAACTTTGTATTTTTTATTTGTTAGTTTTGAATGCTAAATTTAGAGGCTGAAAAAGTATTATTTATGATTGGTACCCAAGCACTTAAAAAAGAAATTAGAGAGCAAATTGATTAGTGTAAAAAGTATCAAGTGCCTTAGGTAAGAAAACAGAAATATACATATTAGTGTAAGTAAAAATATGAAGATTACATCTTATGCTTGATGTTACTTTCTTAATCTACACAAATCTGCAGGTGATCATGTTCAGGTGAGTGATCATGTTCCTGTTGACATGCTTGATTGGCTCTATTCAAACACTTTGAGATATTGTGGGATGAAGGAGCTTGCAAAGTGTCTGATGAAGACTTGTTTACATGCTTGCTTGCTGCTGTCCAAATACACATTATCATTGTAAGTAAAAATAAATGAAAACAAATAATTGTGTAAGCTGTTACCAATTTGTAGCTTGCAACTGGTTTTTGATTATATGTGCATAACAAGATTTATATATTATCTTTTTTCACTTAATAATATTTGTAAACACACACAAACACACATATTTAGCCTTATAACTCTATTTTGCACTAAGAATGTTATGAATGATGAGACCCTGCATAAGATATAAGACAATAAAGGGTTAAAAGTACAATTATAAATATAATATTAGGGATAAAATAGATGTGGCTGTCAATGTAGAAAAGATGGTAGAGTGTTCTCTTAGGCGATTTGGTTATGTGAGGGGAGGAAACTTGTAGAAATAGAGAAATGAGAAAACAACCACTAAGAGAGTTAATATGCGACAGAACATTGTGCTTATGTTTGGTTCAACAAAAACAACTTGACTTTCTATTAAGGGCTTCATCAAGATGTTATACCTTAAACTTGTCTATTTAGAGAAGAATTATCTTTTGCTTTCATATAAGGGCTTCCAGCTGAAAAATGAAGAGAATAATAGAAACTTAATGAGCACCATGAAAAGATGTATCCTTGAAATTTGATGAATACCCATGAATATGTGAAAATCATTAAAATGAAAATGTTAAATATGCAGTTGGCAGTAGTAAACAATCTCACAATGAGTTTTGTGAACTGAAATTCAATTTTTTTTCCCCATACTAACTTTGAAATATTCTAATTATTGTGATCTTTTGACTTGCCTTCATGCTGCTGGCGTGGTTCCTCCTTAAAGAATTCCTTGAGTTGCCGTGGAAATCTATGGATGGGAGACAAAGAAGAGGCAAAAAATTGCATAATGTAGAATGACATAAAGATGTTCATGTACTTGTACTATACTGTAAAGAAGAATAAAAAAGAATGCATACCAATTGTATCACATACAATAAAAAAGAATGAGATAAGTTGTTGTTTGTATCACATATAATATACAACCTGCATCATCAACTGTAGAGTATGTAGATGTAAATTTATCAAACAACATGAAAATGCATAATACAGCACAACATGAAGTGAAAAGAAGCATAGATTTAATGGGCAGAGATGAGTGAATGTGATGGCAAGGCAAGGCTTTAAATAGTACTTGAAGGAAGAGAAAAAGCCTTAGGGAGAAAGAAATGACCTTGGAGCGTGAGAGAGAGAAAGGGCATTCGAGAGAAAGAAAGGCCTTGGAGCGTCAGAGAGAAAGAAGGAAGAGTGTAACACTGCAATTTCTGATACCTTCACCACTACACTGCAATTTCTGATACCTGCACCACTGCACTGGCACCTGCTCTGCCCTTTTTTTATGTCTTTCTAATACAACCATTGAAAAGACTAGCAAAATGAGGAGAAGGGCGGAACTCGCTGGAAGTGTATAGCACAGTAAAATCGGAAGCAAATGCTTTGTAAGATGTATAGAAGATAAAGGAAAAAAAATCTTGTGGGAGCCCTTTCAAAGATTGGAGTTTTGACGAATCATAAAGCTCATTTTTTAAGAAACTTCCCTCAGAAGTTAGAACCAAGTCAATTATGCTATTAAAGTAGAGCGTTTGAACTTTGAACCATGCAATAGGCTAATAAACCCTATGCATTATATTCATTTGTTCCCAGTTGAGCCAGCTACTTCTTGATATGTTTTTCCCCATGTGGCCAAAAGCTAACAGCTACTATTTGAGAGTTGTTCTTCTTCTATTTAGAATTGCTCATTCCCCTAAAAAAAAGGCAAACGTGAGTTAACTCATGTATGTGCATTTTTCAACGTGAGTTAACTCACGTAGCACGAGAATGAGCAAAAACATACGGGAGAAGAAAAACTCTCCTACTATTTTGGATGAACTTGCAGCTGGGTTTTGATTTTGGAAACAAACTCCACCTTAGGAGGCTGGTTAACTGTCCGGATTCTGCTCTTCTCGCAACACAAAACACTTGCGCTAAACTGAATTGCCCAAAATACCCCTGCGTAAGTTAACTCATGCAGAGCGTGAGTTAACTCACGCAGGGATATTTTGGCCCGCGTGAGTTAACTCACGCCAGTAATAAAATTCATTTCCATGGTCAACCTCTGGTTCTTCTAGGTGGGTTCAAAACCTTCGAGGCAACAGAATCAATAAGTGGACCATAAGCTGGATCATCTTCAACACCAGAGTTATGGATCACAATTTCTCCTTCTGGATAATCAGTTCTAAACCCACAAGCAAATGATTCCCAACCATTGCTACCATACATAGTTTGTATTGGAATAATACCATAATCTCTTTTCTCAGAAGTTGGTACCACCGACACATTAAGCTTCTCTTCTTGTGCACACGTGCGAGCTGCACTGAATGTGATGGAATAAGATTATCCTTTATTTAATTTCACCTTTTGTTTAATGTATGCTTCATTACCAAGCCTGACAGCATAAGCACCTTCTGGTACAACCAAAAGCATGTCACTTTGTTTTTGTCCGGCGACGCGGGCCAAAAATACTCCTGCGTGAGTTACTAACGCAAAATTTTACACATGCGTTAGTTAACTAACGCAGGGGTATTTTGGTTGGGTGGAAGCAAAACTTGTTGGGAGAAGAGCAGAATTCTAACCGTCTAGTCTAGCTTTCTTTTGCTATTATCGTGTGATTGCTATTTGCACTCTATTTTTATAAGCACTCCTCTCCTTTAAAAAAATAAAAAAATCCACAAAAATCATCCTTTTTGAAATTAATTTCTAGAATGTTGTTTTGTGACTTAAAAAGTTCCCCAATAACTTGTAGGTTTGTTCTTTACTGTTTTGATTGTTTTGTGTTTCATTGCGGTGTGTATCAAATGCTATTGAAAAAACCGAGTTCCACATAGATTGTTTTGTGTTTCATTGTGGTTACATAATTGTGTGATTAAAGTTGACAATAAATGACAACATCAACCGATTTTATAAAGATGATTTAGACTTGGTATAAAAATCTAACCGATTCAGACTATCCGCCACAATATAATAAAAACCTAATAAATGCACCCTAAAAGTCAATATCCTAAGTTTCTTCTATGTCAAATACATCCCCCATATTGCAACTATCGACTTTCTAAGAGTTAATTTCTTTTTTGCTGAAACTTTCAAGACTTAAGTTACCCAATTGTTTACATTTATTCAAAGATTATATACATGAAAAAGTAAATGATAATATTAGTTTAGAATAAAATTATAAAAATATACATTTACTTATGATAAATTTAGTTTTCTAAAAACATATACATTTACCGATCTACTTAGAATAAATTCAAGACACTATTATATGCATATTATATGCAGGGATATTGGTTCGAACCCCGAACACCTCACTTTTCCACAATTAAATTGTGTGAGCACTAGCCACTAGGCTACTTGAAAAAAAAATAAAAAAATTCAAGACACTATTCTTGTCAAAAAAAAAAAAATCAAGACACTATCATTATCTTTAAATATGGTAAAATAAAAACCACTCTAACTTGAATGCTTTTATTTAATTTATTTTTTTATAAAAAATTTAAGGCTTATATATGTGATTAGTCCCTGCAGTTTGACCATTTTTTGGTTTTGGTCCCTGCACTTTTTTTGTTTGGTTTAGGTCTCTGCACTTTGAATTTTTTTTGTTATTGGTCCCTCCGTTAGTTGACAGTTAAAAAAAAAACCAAAACTAACGCATTGCCACGTGGTTCAGTAATATCATGCCACGTGGCTCACTAAAAAACAAAATTTAAATAATAAAAGAAATCAAATAAAACAATGTTTTTTATTGTGTTTTATTATTATTGTTTAATTAAAAATAATAAAGTAAAAAAAAGAGTGATATCAAA
>Ga0315915_1007083_pt1 | contig 13527 bp, 5 predicted proteins | sample MpolbnodulesMG_FD_207738 | JGI IMG/M metagenome (GOLD analysis project Ga0315915, IMG submission 207738) | Medicago polymorpha root nodule microbial communities from Los Angeles, California, United States - branched nodules | ecosystem: Host-associated > Plants > Roots > Nodule | place: USA... | reverse complement strand
AAGTTATTAACTTTACATTATGTCTTCGTTTGTAAAAAAATAAAAAATAAAAAATAAACTTTACATTAGGTCTCCAAAAAGTCTAATCTATAGCACCAATTTTCTGCAAGAATTGAAAGAATCATGTGTGGGTTGTGCTAATAGAAATTAATAGGTGGTTAGTGGATTTTGGATAATGTGATAGTGAAAAATGAAAAAGGGATTTAATGGTTTGTTAAAAAGGGCATTTGATATTGGATATCAATTAATGGAAACAAAATTAACTAAGAAAATTGTTAGTGGTTTAGTGGTCAAAATGTTGAAAGGAAGCCATTAGGTCTCATGTTCGAATCTCCATAAAGGTTTTTTCATAAAGATTTTTTTAGTTAATCAAAAAAGGCGGGATTAGGGTTAATCAAGGCTACTTGGAGACTATCTAACATTTAGATATATAAAGATTATTTATATGAATTAAATCAATATTAACTTTCTTTTTTTTTTAACTCAATATATCCATCTAAAGACCCACTAATTTGGATGACCAATCCCACGTACACTAGTGGGACTCAATTGAAGGCAAGACAAAGCCCTCCATGGACTTTGCCCAACACAGGTATTGTTAGCACAAGAGGATTCAAACCTGAGACTTAAGAAGAGCAAACTTACACCACAAGGCAAACCATTTCATATCGACGCTAACTAATAGAGTACTTGAATAAAAACTCCAGTATTCAGCGGAAAGCCCTAGCATATGCTTAGGAATGTTTGTGAGTTAGCATATTTATTATTTAGAAGGATAGTTATTATGGCTCTGGACCTATTCCATTTAAGATTTTGTCATGTACGAAAACTACAGTTTGATCATTAAAGAAAATACATACAAGTTGTGAAGCACAACAACCAAATAATCAACTACTTATAGGTCCTTAGATGCAATGCCATTCTCCCTTTAATATCTGTTCAAAGACAGTTAATGCTAACCATCTTTACAGCACAGTTACAGGATAATATGATAGTGGTGAGACTTACACGTCTGTAATTGAATAATATGAAGGGTTTACTGATTTATTTCTTCTTGAAATAGATTGCATATTCAATTTGTGAAGCATGCATGGTAAGATACAGGAAACTAGTAAAAGTAAATATATTGAACTGATAACTTGACTAATAATTTGCGAACTTGTCAGATAAACGAGCGAATAAGTTGATTAATTCCCTTGGAGAATCAACACAAAATCTTCATTCAAGTTCATACATTTTTCAGTTTTCTATAATCCAAAGAACAAGAAGAATAAATCAAATTTACATACAATTAAACTTCAATTGTTTTCTGATTAAGAGCAGTGTACCTCCACCTCTCCTTCTCCACAAAATCTGCATCAAGGAACCTAGCAACAAAAGTCCATAGTTTATACACATCTTCAAAATTAGCCAAGAAGCTTAATGCAGCAGTAACCACTGTCACTCCCAAATCATCTCTATCTTTCTTTTTATTCACCATTACTTTCTCTCCTCTTCCTTCTTTTGTCTGTAGGACTCTCCCCTTCTCTTCTGAGTACTTATCTGCAAACCAAATATGATGCAGAAATCCATAGCTAAGAGATATATTGTTTCTATCAGCAAGTTTCTGTACTAAAACAGGCTCAACTTTTTCACCTTTCCAATCATAAACATTGAAAGCTAAAGCAGGACCTCTATCAAATTTTATCTTTGGACCATAGATCTTTACTAAGGGAACCCCTTCATCATTAGGGTGTTTGAGCTTCAAAAATGAGTTCACAAGCCAATTTGTAAGGTACCTTCCTCTCTTGGTTATCAGTGTCAATCCTAAAGAGTCCACTTGATCCAAACACCTGCATTCAATGTTAAAGCCCTCATTTTTACTATCTTGCATATTCTTGACTTGATTGTTCTCAATCGCCCTTTTTGCCTCTATAGTTTCAGAACCTTGTGAAGCTTTTGGATCTGCTTCAACTTTTATAAATTGTGGAGTTTGCATCCTTCCCGAGAAAGAACTCAAAGCAGATAATTCTTGTTCTTGTAAAATAGATGGTGATTTTTGACCAATTCCTACTTGATTATTACCTGAAGAATCTTCTGATAGATTAAATTGCGTACTTTCTGGTACAAGGTTGACAATTCCTGCACAAGTGGAGGATTCAAGAATGGAAATAGAAGATTTCTTGACAAAAAGGCAACCAAAACCTGATGGATTTTCTCCAAAAACTTTGTAAAATGAACAAATGAGAAAATCTGGTTGAAATAGAGAGAGACCAAAACTATCCATGTCTTTTGGTCCTAATGCACAAGCATCAATCAAAACATGCCAACCATTCTCTTGTGCTGTTCTCATCCAAAGATAAGGATATCTTGCTCCTGTTACCCTTGAATGAAGTGGAAATACAAAAAGACCATTTTTCTTCTTTATCTTCTTCTTACTATTATCACTAACAATCATCTTCTTCAATTTTGTTGATTGAATCCTTAGTTTTGGCCATGAGAATTCAGCTGACATAGATTTAGCACCTCTTTTTTCTGAAGTACTAATCATTGCTTCCACTGCTTCACTCTCATAGTCATAAACTGTCAGAAGCTTCTTACAAGATTGAAATGGATATGAATCTGCTACAAGTTTGAAAGCTGATGTTCTATTTGCTGTGAAAACCATGAAATAATCATTTTCAGAAATGTTAAGAAACTTCATTATCCTTTTCCTCATTGCAGACTCGAATTCTGACTCTTTGCCTCCATGAAGCAATAAAGTCTTCAAATTTCCAGTTTTGTAGGAAATACTAAAGAAGGGTATATCAGAATATTGTGGTGGAGATTGAAATGGTGTTGAAGTTGAAGGAGAAGAAAATTGAGTCTTCGAAGCATCGTGTTGTTGACGTTGATAATAGGAAAAAAGACCAATACCAATATAATCAAGACAAGATTGGTTTAAGAAAGAAAGGTGGTAATATTCTTTGGCTCTTAAACTGTCAATTTTCTCAGTCTCAGAGAATTGTGGATACACTTTGATGAATTCAGTGAATGATTCATGAAGTGATGGAAGAGATTCATGGTTTGTGAATTTGGTGTTTGGAAAAATTGAGGATGATGTTGATGCAAAGGTTTGGCGGCATTGTGAAGAACTGTTTCTGGGTTTGGTTGTAGAATTGCTGTGTGATTGTTGTGATGATTTGATGAACAATAAGGTTGGACAGCAACCTTGAGAGACAGGTTTTTGGCTAAGTGTTGTCTGCATTTTTCTGTTTTGTTTACACTCAAAGACAATTCTGGTTTTTATATGTAAGTTTGACTGTTTTGTTCTATTGGAATTATTGATACTTTCTCTTTGAGAAACTTACATACAGAATATTACAAGATATCCATGTTGCAGTAGGTTTATTTATAAATAAATGACTTAAATAACCAAGTTTTTTTTATTCTCGTAAGGAAATTTTTTGACTCGAGAGATTAATCTCTGAAGTCACGCATAGAGCATACCCGACTAAAGAAAAGAGTTTTTGGACATTATTATTTTCTTTTAGTTATGGTATAATAAGTTCTGTTTGAAATTAGTCATTGTGATTATGTGTAATATTCATTTTAATCCTTATATTACAACATAAATAAATGTTTTAAAGACTAAAACAAAGAGTTCAAAAACAAAACATGCTATATTCATGGATTTTGCTAAGGAAAGTTGTAAATTCATGTTTGTTAAGAAAAAAACATAAGAAATTTTGCATTTGAAAGAATAATCCTTAAATTTCCAAAATGTTGATTTCATCACTTTTTAATATAACTACATTAACTTTTTTAATAAGTGCCTTAAGCGCATTTTTTAGTATTTTGCTATATTTATAAGGTCTAAAACCAAATAATTCTTTATTATAAAAGAGGGATATATTTGCTGAGATAAAAAATATGTTTGAGTCTCTCTAAGTTATTATAGTTTTTGTGTCTGGATGTGAGTGGCTGATACTGAACTGTATGAACATGTTGACGAGGTCAGGCAACACAATTTGGACTGTGTCTTTCACAGTTTGTTTGTCGTTTTGGAATGTGTCCCACATGCCAAACCAAAGATGTGATTATTGTGTTGTGATGATTTTGTTACGCGTTATTATGAAAAAGAAAAAAAGACCAAAAGCATTTATTGTTGCACCTAATTACATTTTTTAGCTAACTTCTTCAGGCTCCTCTCATTATCTAGCCATCCCACCTTGTCTTTCTTTTCTTATTAAGGCATTTTTTCTTGATTACAAATTTACAGAAAACATGAGTTTTTTTTTCTTCCATAAGTTGAGTGTAGTAATGTACACGGTTCTCGAATAAGATGTGCTAGGATTAGGGATGTTTATGTATACAACCATAGGTTTAGTTTTATAGGAATGGTATAAAAAATGTTGACCAGATAAACCAGAAGTCTATCTTACCATGACTGATTGAATTGTCAATTTGATTCTCTAAAAAGACAAGTGCTGCAAGAAAATTAATTTGTTTGACCAGTGAAACATTTTAACAAGTAAATTGTGATAACTTTTGGAAGCCATATAAAAAATACACTTAAAATAAATGTTCATTTGATTAACCGAGAGATAATATTTTTTACGATTATAGATAACTTTTAAGTTGACGAAAAAACTTTTCTCATTTAGTTATTAGGTTTCGTGTAATACTCTAAATCTAATGACAAAATAAAAAATATTTATAAAAAAAAGATGTTATACAAAACTCATTTGGTTTTTTCTTATTGATTTTTTTAGATAAGTTAAGTCTTAGAGGCTTATTAGTGTCAGGTAAAGTCTCAAGAATCAAATAAAACTTACAACTTACATATCTATTAATGAGGTTATCATATCTATCGACAATGAATTGAATCCTAGATAAACTTTTTTTTTTGATAAATAGAAAAATCATTTGAAATGAGTAAATTACTAGCACTGAAGTGAAGATAAAAACACATTTATGTGTGTAGAATTATAGGTTTGAAAAGGTGGAGCCACTGAGGCAGATACTCGAAAGCAATAGTAAGTGGAGGACAGAATAGTCGCTATTAAAGCCAGCATTATCGATGAACTCCAAAAGAAAAGCCTCTTTAGAATTTTTCTTAGTACTTGTAGACAATGTTTGCTTAATGTTTAAGGGTTGAGAAAAACAAGTCCAAAATACAAAAAATAAAAAGGTTTCATGATTATATGGTTCGTGTATCATTACTTAAATCAATGATTTTTTTCCCTTTCAAGTTGAGCATATTGAATGAACTCACCTGCCCATAATATTAAAATAGTTTCCATTATAATAGCATGAAACATTGCATTATATGATTTGTTCAATGCTTATTCGTGTGTTAATGTGTGAAATTGAAAAGAGTGGGCTCAACAACCAATATAAATGTGAGGCATGCTTATGATGAGAAAAGCCTCTTGTTCAAAAAAGAAGAAAGTGAATTTGACTGATACTAAAGTGAAATGCAATTAACGAAAAAGAAAAAGCAAAATTGCAGGAAACAGCGCAAAGAAAGTTTGGAGTGTTTCATGAGTAACTGAGGAAAAAAGAACATGCAACTATGCAAGATTGGTTGCGTAATCAGGGGTTGCCTTTCCTTCTAGTTTAGTTTAGAGTAAAACAACCCCACCCTTAAAAATACGTACCAAAAATAAAAAAAATTATTTAAAAATCATGTATATATGTGTTGGGACGACAATGGGTATATTTTCTTTAGTTGGAGTCAATGGCAACAGTAGGCACATAGTTTATTAGTGGATGACACTTCAGTGACTTTGTGTTCGGTGACTTTTGTGACTTTAGTGTATTTTAGAGGAAAGAGAGTGATGATTGAATGATTAAAATAAATTATTTTGATGAGAGATAATTATTGGTTAGGAGAGACAAAGAGACAAATGCACCCAAAAGCTCTAAGCCAAAGACACCCAAGTGCTACTCTGTAGTCATTTGTTACTCGTCCGATTGAATAAAAAAAGATATCATTGTCCGCTCCATATTCATGTGGATATATGTTACGTGTTTTTGTAAAAAAAAATTGTAATTACATAGAGTTTCTTGACTTCGTCCAGCTATTATGTCCCAAAAATGTTGTTTTGACTTATTTTAAAGTGTTTGATGATTTATCTTGTTTTTCCTTAGTCCAAACCTCTTACAATCTATTATATCACTCTTTGCCTATTATGCATATGTCTTGGTTTCGATAAGAATGTTGTGTGTCATGAACTATACTATCTCAATTGAAACGTTTGAAATGAATATTGAATGTATACTAAGTGAAAATTCCTAATTGGCTCGAGGCTGATGATTTCATATATCTAATCGATGTCTTATATACACACACGATTAATAGTGTGAAGGGAGTATATATTTAATTGTGTGTTGATATCAAGTGATCCTTCGGACCTAAGACCTTCGGCCGGAGTGGTTGTTGAAGGTGTTGGACATTGAACATCGGCCTCAAGGGTTGCAACTTCTGTGAATGACATCGACTAGTAGTAACCCACTCTTAGGTGTGGGTCACTGCCATGATTGATTGATGATGAGATAACTTTTTAACCACTTATCAATTGGTAGTTTGATTACCATTTTGTAGGTGCATGTAAGCAATTGTTAAATGCCTAAAGAACAATCTCCAATTGATAAATACTTATTTACCACCTGTGGAGTATTTACCATTGCCTTTTATTCACTCACCTACTTTCTCTCTTTGCTAATGCAAATATAAGTAGTTTACAAGGTGCGTATAATAACCGATACAATTATTTTTCCCTAAAAAAAACCCGATAAAACTATTTTACCCACAAAATAGTGATAGTAGAGCTCAAATTGTATAACTTTTTTTTTTCACAATAACTTATATAAATACGCCAACTAATAAATTGATTTATAATTTTTCTCAAATCAAATTAATGTTATTTTTGTTTAATTTGCTTTTAGAACCAATTGATTAATAATCATTGAAATATTTAAAATATTTGTTTTATTTTGATTATCAGTCTAAAAGATTTCATCATTAATAAAGATTCATAATTGTTAAATCGGCTAAGCTATTTTAGTCTGAATTTTTTCAAATAATCAAAATTAGAGAGCGCATTATATGTTTCTTTAAGTTAATCATATAAGCACTAGCATTGAATTCCATTGAACATTGCATTTAAGTGCGTTTAGATGAAAATAACATTAAAATGAGTGACCTCTTCAAACATCTTGACCATCGAGTTTGAACAAATAACAATAATAAATCATAAGCGAGATAAATCAAGTAGGGGTTTGTTAAAACTATCTAGTACTACTTTTGAATCAAGCTCAAAAATAACATTTTCAAACCACAGTTACTAGTCCACTAAGTACGTGTTTGGTTACACGGTGAGAAAGCAAAAATGCGCGTTCATTCTTTAAAAAGTGATTTTTCTGTGTTTGGTTGTCCTCCATCTCTCTATTGTCATCGCACGTTTTCCTTTTCAGATTCAATTTTAGGTGAAGCTCCAATTCCTAACTTCTTGAAATCGATTCTCTCTACCGCACATATGGAGTCAATCAATTTCCCCTTTTGCCCTTGTACATACCAGTGGAAAAGGTTTGATACAGAGGGTTCAAAAACAGTCGTTCCTGAGTTTGAGGTTCTCTTTTGAAGTGATCCTTTTCTTTCTTTTTTCAGTGGGTTTTGCAATGATATTGTGCATACTCCATAGCAACAGTAGGTAGATGTAGATTGGCCGCATGTTGAAGATGAACATGTCAACAATGGGATAAGGCAGGAAACAGGGAGAGATACAATGAATGTGACTCAATAAGTGGGGTTTTAATCTAAACCGTTGATTTTAATCAAAGACAATAATATGCACTCATTCTCGCATCTATATATGACACATATGTTAAACCCATTTTAGTCATTTAACCACCCTAAATCAATTTTGATCCAAAATATCTAAACAACATATTTCATACAAATCACTTTTATAATTAAAGTATCCAAACATAAATCAATTTACATTGAACTCACTTTTATGTAAAATCAATTCTGCAAAATCAATTCAACTAGAATCAATTATAACCACCGCATAACCAAACACACGCTAAACAGATGCCAAGAGCATCACCCGATAACAATGGAGAGTAAGTAATTGTTTTGACCTTTAGAAACTGTCCATCATGATATCTTAAACACCTTGTCGTTCATGAAAGCCATGCCAACGTTACATTTCAATATAGGGAAATGCTAACCAGTGCCCTCGAGGAAATGGTTAAGGAAGCAAATATAGTAATATTACATTGGAGCTTGTGCATTCAATTCCTCAAAAGTCTAAAAAATGGTATTTTCAACTTAAAATTTTCTCTTTTTGGTTTCCTTAACCATTGCCCTAAGGACACTGGTTTGCATGACCCTTCAATATATCAAGAGGTGGTTTCCTCCAATGGCTCCCAGCTAGATATGTTTGAGCACCCTCCGCCGCCGTTTACAACTTTGTCTATTGCCATTGGTTGCGAAAAGTGCACATTGATGTATGGTTGTAACACTCTCATCCACCTCATCCCATAATTTTAAATTCATGTTTTTCCACAAACTCCAAAATGTTGTACTCCACGTGATATTGAAAAGCAAAAATCTGCATACTTCATGGCGTAATCTGCATGCTCCACTCTAGGTAGTACTGCCTTCGTGTTGATCCGGTGATTCTTGGGCTGCATAATAGGTTAAATCTAGTCAAAAACAGACTCCATACAATGAAGACAATTTTATTTCATTTGCTCTTAGTTAAATACCTGGGAAATGATACTTTTACATCAAAATATTGATATCAAATACGAAGTTCTTTGATTTGTACCTGTATTTTTTAAAATGCTAGTAAGTTGTAATAAAAGATATAAAGAAATATATATATATATATATATTTTGATGTTCAAATAACACTAGAGGAATGCTAAAAACACAATTCTTATTTTTTTTTTTGTGAAAGGCAACAAATCAAATGTTACAAAATAAAATAATTTGATATATATTAATTTACGGTTACCTTTCTTCGGATGATTGAATTCACAGCACGTGACAATGTCTAAGCTAAACACTCAAAGAGCAGCTCTCCTTTGGCAAGTTGATACCGTGATAGTTTTTTTATTTTTTATTTGATAAATAAACACATAAAATTTTAAAATATATGTAAAATAAACTAGCAGCCACCATTATACCTGCCAAAGGAGATATGCCCTTTGAATGATTTGCTTACTATATTAGCAATCTTACTCTTACTCATCATGTCTTCTTCCTAAAATGTGTTTGGTTTGATTTTATTAGGTTCACACTCCAAAACGTTATATATAGGCATCATACTAAGGTTAAACGCACAAAAAATGGTATAAACTCAGGGGTTATGCCTCGGATATACTAAGGTTAAAGGAATTGAATGGACTATTTGATCATTCTTGAAGGTCGTGAATTCATGATGGTATCACAATCTAGCTTGAAAAAGATTTCCCCACTCAGTTCATATTCTTTCAAGATTTTTAAAGTTGTCAATTGTAGAGGAGGAAGGAAATTGAAACAGCTGGAATCAAGAGATGCTCCATTACATGAAGTGTAAAGTGTTGAGTGACCACTGCCAAGGTCGTAAGTTCTGTCAACATGTCCTCATGTAATGTAAATGTTATTTCCCCCCTCTTTTTTTATCCTTTTCACAAAGGGTATATATTTACTTTGAAAAATTCGTTAATGTTTTTTTTTTTTGTCTTAACCGTTGATTGATTCCTATGGAAGATATAAACTTGCTTAGACACAAACATAAATAAAATTCATTTAGACACACTCACATGAATATAAAAAGCATGAAAGAGAAAATAATTAATATCATGTATTTTTAAAATAACTAAATGATATGTATTTTATGAGTGTGTCTAAATAATTTTAATTTAGGTTTTTGATTATACAAGAATTTCTCCCTATGGAAATGAAATGAGACTATAGTAATTCAATGTTAGGTAGGAATGCAAATGTGGAAAATATGAGTAAGAATTGTTCTAATCATGATTTAAATTTTGAGTTATCTCATAAACAATTCGTATTAACCATTTGAGTTCAATCCATTGACTTTTGTTGGTTTAATACATTTCTAAAAACTAATATGAAACAAGGTAAAAATAATATTAATAACTATTTATCAATTATATTTTTTTACAAGCAAACACATACTTAATAAAAGAAAAATGGTAATATTTTGAAATATATAAAAATTGTCGTTTTTTTAGGGGATAAAAAAATTGTCTTTGTTTTTTTCATAGTGTACAAGAAATTAGGAGTGAAATAGGGTAGGCCGAACTAACTTTTGCAAGACAAAGAGCAAGCTTGGTCAAAAATCTTGATTTGTAGTTTGTAATAGACTTAGTTTTATGTTTGAGTTTGTCATTTTTAAAAGTCTGGTATGACTTGCAAACCTACTTAAAAGCAATTTCATATGAACGTATTTAAATAAGTAATATGCTTAAATAAAATAACGAGTTAATGGACCAATGAGATTAATCTCTAAAAAAAGAAAGAAAAAAAAAGAGATTAAACTCCATTTTTATATTTAATATGTCATTTTAAAGAATCTGACATTTTTTTTAATAAATTTTAGAAATCGGACATGTAATATCATATTCCAATTATAGTTTATAATAATACATGTTAGGCATAATTAAAGAATTCAACCCCCTTCCCCAATTTTAAAATCTCCAAGTTTTGATCTCTCCCTCAATTTTTTGACTTAAGAACAAGAATGTGATACATTTTAAATGACGCAAACTATGATATGACATTGTAGGATCATTAGGTGGATTAAATATTTACATATTATCAATTGATATATAAAAATGAATATTTTTTTAAGCTAAAACATAATTTTTTGATTTTCTTGTAATTTTATAACTGTTGATCATTCTACATCATCAAATTATTTATTTTTTGACAAAACATCATCATTTTTTTAGTCAATTTTTTTTTTGGAAGAGACTAAAACTGATTTTTTTTTAAATAGGGGATCAATTTTATGAATGAATTAAAATAAGGGGACCAAAATTATAATTAATCATACATTTTAATATGCGTAAAATTTAATGTAGCTTAATAAGCTTAAATTGCAGATAAAGTTAACAATTTTTTTGAAGAAGTAAAGTTAATTTTTTTTATAATTTAATCAATGTACAAAATCTAATATGATAATAAAAGTAACAAAATTTAGGTAAATCTAAAAGACCTTTTTGTGACATGTAATCCAACCTTTTTAGTTAAATTAACTTTTAAAAAAAACCATTAGCCTTCTCTCTCTAAAAACAATTTAGCCGGACTAGAGACTATCATAGACTAGGCGGTAGAGCCCTATCAATCGACATGTCCTATTCTCATCCTCTTTTTTTTTTTTTTTGAAGAAGCTAAATTAGCCCACTTAAATTGACACTAAAGAGAATCGAACATGAGACCTCAAGGAGGAACACACTCCCAGATCTCAAGCCAATATCACTAGGCCAACCCAAGTGGGTTTCCTATTCTCAGCCTTATCTGTATGATATGTTGAACTTCTTCTTTGATGCTTGTGAAACTTAATACTCGCTCTAGTCTCAATTATAAGAAAAAATATGTCAGTTTGTAAAAGTTTCAATTGAATTTTTATGAGTATTGGTCTAGGTGACATATTTTTTATTAATATTCTTCTTATGTTGCGATTTTGTTTGGTTCGGTTGGTAAAATAAAAACCGCAAATCAAACCATATCATGCAGTTGAGTAAAAAAATTATCCAAATATATTCAAATCAAATGCGATTTTTTTGCAGTTTCGATTTGGATTGGTTCAGTTTACGGTGTTTTTATTGAATTTGTTTGGTTTTGAAAATTGAGACAACTTGAATCAAGTTTCGAGGCGATTTATTTTTTAAAAAAGAGAGCCAATTTAATTTTCATCGAGTTCATGATAAGAATGTTGGCTTTTTTTAGTTGAGTTTTAACTTGTCGTCAATTAATTACATTTAGTACTATATGACACGCAAAATAAGAGATATTTGATGCTTTATGACACGCAAAATAAGAGATATGTAATGGTAAGAGTCATAAATGGTTGAAATATTAAATACAACTTGGTAAAAAGACAAAACTACGCATCGTTAGTCTTTTGTTTATGTTCAACAACATCCAGTGCAATTGAAAACATTTATTGCATATGTTCATTGACCATTGTTGCAATAATATGACCTCTATAATGTTCTGCATTTTTTGAAGTTTTGTCTACAGCTAGTAAGGCACACGCCTAGCACAAAACATTGTAACAAAGGCGTTTTAATTATTTTAGGCCATTAACATTGATTATCGAATAAAACTAATTTGTGATTGTTTATATATATTTGCTTAATGTAATCCTAAATACAGAAAATTGAAGGGAAAAAACTACATTTTAAAAACTGTTTTCCATTTCAGTGCCAGTTTGAGCTGAAAATGAAAAGGGAATCAAACTCGTGTGGTGTTATTGTTTAAACTTCAATAGTTTCAATACTTTCCCATTTACTTGCTTCCTTTGACAAACATTGTAAAATCCAAATTATAAAGAAAAAGAAAACATGAGATGGACATGAATAACATAGCGTATAGAAGTCTCTTAAGGTGTAGTCCAATGGTATAGATTGATACGTTGAAGGCGTACTCGGAAAGAGGTTCAGAGTTCGATCCCTGCACCTAACATTTTAAGAAAAACATAGCATATAGAAGATGAATACATATTAAGCTAAAGCAGCAACAGGGCAACTCTCCTTTGGCAAGACACATCATGGAATGGTCATGATAATTTCCTGCCAAGAAAGAGAAGCCCTATAGCTGATTTACTTACTCTTCACCACATCTTCTTTTGGGAACTCTTGCTGTTGCACAACACATTCTATGAGCATTATCATTTATAACAACTTCACCTTAAGCATTTGACATGGAATAAACCAATAACCAAAAGGATATGCTTTGAGGGTTATGCTATGAATATTCTTCACCAAGGGTTTTGAAGGTCATTCTATGAATAGATAATTTATAATTATACTTTCTCTTTACCTTAGTCTAGAAAATGCTCTTTCAAAGCAATAAATTCTCCCTTTCTCAATCTTCACATGCTTTAGAGAAAAATGGGGACAAGTTTGCAAAAGTTAGATGCTTCTTCCATTTTATGAATGTGCAGGGCATATCCTTAAGGTCCAATGAGCATTTTATGTTCTTGAGTTTGTAAACTTTTGAACTATTTTATTAAAAAAACAATGCAATGCAATTCACTTCTTGATTGGAATCTAAAGTGATTTTTTTAGTCTAGATATCTTGCTAATATGACTCCATTTTCCAAGTGTGAGATGTTGTCATTTTTAAGTTTAAATACTATGCTAAGCTAAAATTCTGAGTGTAAATAAAGAATCTCCCTTGAGAATCTTATCATATAAAATTGCAATAGTATTGTGGAAATTACAGAATCATCATAGTTCATAAAAATGAAAATAGTGCAGTTTATTACAATATTAACCAGACAGAATCGTAAAAAAAAAAAAAAAAAACAGAGATCA
>Ga0315915_1007081_pt1 | contig 13529 bp, 7 predicted proteins | sample MpolbnodulesMG_FD_207738 | JGI IMG/M metagenome (GOLD analysis project Ga0315915, IMG submission 207738) | Medicago polymorpha root nodule microbial communities from Los Angeles, California, United States - branched nodules | ecosystem: Host-associated > Plants > Roots > Nodule | place: USA... | reverse complement strand
TATATATATATATATATATATATATATATATATATATAAACATGTCCTTTTATGTTATTTTTTACTTATCAGCCACTTCAACAGCTAATTTTACAAAATACTTCAATTTTAATAAACCATCTTTTCAGCTATAAGCTATCGGTTATAAGACATTAGCTATGAGCTTGTTTTTCAGCTTTCAGCTAGCTTATAGCTTATTTTTACCAAACACCCCCCACATACTTTCATAAATTTTGTTCCATTCCAAAATCTAGAACACACATAATGTGCAATTTCTTCTTCTTTCTTCTTCTCATCTTGATTGATCAATTCGCTCGTTCCAGAATTGCCGTCGTTTTCAATTATTGTGAGAAATGTTGTCGTCCTTTTGATTACAGACATTGTGAGAATCGGTGTTGTTTTCATAATCACACAGGTATCATGACTTGATTTTTCTTCTTGATTTGATTTTTTATTTTCGTTTCTTTCTCACTACTACCGTGACTTGATTGCAATCGTTTCACACTTATAATGCGACAGTGGTGACTTTCAACTTTGACATGAATTCCAATGATGCTTCCATTTTAATTTGGGTTTTTAGTTTGATTGAGTTGTTTAAGATTATACAAAATTGTATTTTATCACACATATTTTGCATTTGATTAAGATAAATGGATCTTCAATGCGTTGATTACTAATTTTATTTTTGGTACAATATTGATTATTAAATTTACTTTTGGAATTTGTTTTATTCAAATCATTATATTGTGTTGTAATGTTGTTTCTGTTCCTGGTGAATTTTGTGTTGTCGAAATGAACATTTGTTGAGATTGTGAACACGGTTTGAGGCCGGTTAAAGTTATGGAAGAGAAGACAAAGTGAAATAAATAAATAATAAATAATGCAAATACAAACATGAATTTCATAAGGTGAGCGTTAATTAGTGAGCAACTCGTGGATATAGTTTTTGGAAACAACACCGATTTTCACAATGTCTGGAATTAAAAGGACGACAACGATTATCACGATAATTGGAAACGACGGCAATTCTGGAACGGGAGAATTGAAGGGAAGAAGAATGAAGAAGAAATTGCACGTTATGTGTGTTCTAGGTTTTGGAATCTAACAAAATTTATGAACATATGTGGGGTGTGTTTAGTAAAAATAAGCTATAAATTAGCTGAAAGCTGAAAAACTAGCTTATAGCTGATGTCTTATAACTGATAGCTTATAGCTGAAAAGATGGTTTATTAAAATTGAAGTGTTTGGTAAAATTAGATGTTGAAGTGGCTGATAAGTATAAAATGACATAAAAGGACATGTTTATATATATATATATATAGACAATTTTTTCTAATGTATTTATTTTTTAATACTTTAATTTATGGTTAACTATGTTTTGGATCCCTATAAATATTCAAACTTTTTGTTTTAGTCTCCAATAAAATTTCACCGACAATTTTGATCTCTGCTTATTTTTTTGTACAAAAGAGGGCGAAAGCTCATTGATCTCTACTTTTATGGCACCGTTTGGCCCAGCTTTTTTTCAGTTTCTCTACATTTTTAAGGAGAAGTTACGCCAAACACAATATCAATAAAGTACCTTCTAAAAAAAATGCTATTTTAGAATACATAAAATTGAATGGAATGAGTTTTGATCAAAAGTTGTTGAATGCTACTTCAAAAAAGTATTTCTCGACAATTTATTTCACAAGCACCTCTCTTCAACTCACACTGGCAACCTTTTCTTTTATTTTTTAATATTATATTGCAATTTGCTTTTTTCTTCCATTTTATTTTATTTTATTTTTTTAAACCGGTCCATTTAATTTTTTTTAAGGAGGGTCCATTTAATTTTATTATCTTTTTATCACTTATATATTTAATTTCAATATCATCTTTTAATCACTTATATATTTAATTTCAATATCGTTTAATCATTGCAACCTCACAAATATTTTTATTTCCTTTTTTCAACCTCGCAAATATACACACACATTAGCGTTTAGAGCAATACTTTATGTCTGTCTGTCAGTTTTTTTGTTACGTTAATGCGTATAATTTATTTTTAGTGTTGGATAATGCATATAATTATTTTTATAAAATTTTGATTTCAATTAAAAGAACAAGTATAGATGCCTAAAAAAGTTATACTTATATACATTTTACACCTTTATATTGTAACAGACTATGCATATCTTTTTCTTATTCAAAAAAATTAAACACATCTTTTTCAATGACACCAACTATGTAACAAATATAATATCATATAATATAAATTCTTATCTTTTTTAATGACACAAAAAATATGGTATTCTTATAACGAAATTTGTTAGAGTATAATTGGAAAAGAAAAAACCAACTATTTTGATATTATTTATGTTATTATTTGAGCTTTCTTAAATTATTTATCCTATTCAAATATTTAACAAATCATTTATATGATGATACAGATTTGTATTCATGTTAAACAAAATAAACGTCATTGAGTAAATATAATATCTGTAAAAAAAACATCTTTTAAATTTTAAACATATTTTCCATTCAAAAAATATTTTAAACATTTTTTTATTTATTATGTTGATTCATAATAAATTCAAAGTTTTGTCCTCGTGAGCTTAGCTCAGTTGATAGGGACAATGCATAATTATATGCAAGGTCCGGGGTTTGAACCCCGGACACCACCCAAAAAATAATAAATTCAAAGTTTTGTACAATATTTTGCCAAACAACTTTTAACTTAAAAATAGCTTTAAAACTTAACAAAAACAAAGAAACCAAACAGTTTTAACTTCTTTCTTAAGGACCTTTATTTTAACTTTGTTTTAAAGTAGTTTTTAGACCGTAAAAAAGTCTGGCCAAACGGTACCTATGAATGTGGAAAAAAATGTAAGCAATAATATATAAAATTTTACAACGTACCTTAGGCTAGTTATAGTTAAATATAAAGCATTTTCTTTTAAGAAATATATATAAAGTGTTCATTAAAAAATAAAATAAAGCATGACAGTTTTTTTCCAAAAGAGAAAACGTGGCACTTGTTTTATTAAAAAATAAGCTATGAACTTGGCCGTTATTTTTTAAGCCATGAACATGTTGTTTTATCAAAAAATAATTAAATTAAATTAATAGGGTTAAAATTGGAAGAAAATGTAAAAAAACCACCGGCTATAAACTCAAAAGCTACTTGAAATAGCTTCTCAAAAAACGCTATAAGCTAGTGAAAAAAGCTTTTTACCAAACACATCTTATTATATCAAAACAAGTTTATAAGCTAGTCCAACAAGTTATAAGTTAGCTTATTCGTGTTACCAAACACAGCCATGATGGGTTGAATTTGATGTGAAATTTTAATTGTTACAAGCCCTATAATGTAAATTAATTAAGATTGTATACCTAAATATAATTAAATAAAAATTAAAAGTTACCTTATTAAAATTGATTGGTTGATATTTAAAAGAATAAATATCTCCTAAACAAGAGAGGGTAATCTAGGCATCACCTTAATCGAGACATACACTTTAAATGTTTTCAGACACTCCATTAGTTTTAAAAAGTTGATGCAAATGTGAGAGTGACGTGACAAAATAATATATTTTTATTGGATGCGAGTAAAAATTAGTTTACATTGACATTACACATATCATTATATAGTATTTTGATGTGATAAGATAATCAAATACTATCCTTCAAAAAAAATAATAAAATACTACTATATAATTAAGTGTATAATTTAATTATTTATTGTACCTATTATTCAAACTTATATGCAGGTGTGGTCGTCGATTTTGGTATGGCGAGTAAAAATGAAAAGTACTACAAGAAGTTATTTTGGTTGTTTTTCTTGTTTTATGGTGAGCAACAATTTCTGGAAACTCTTCCATATGATTGTCTATTAAATATTTTTCGTTCTGCCTGGCTATATTTGTATACAGTCACAAACTTTTGGTTATGTCTGCTTTTAGAGAATGTTCAAATTTCAGTTCAAGTATTTGTGATGGTGGTGATGGGAGGAAAATTTATCTCATCCGTTTATTTACAAATATTTCTTTGTTTCATATACTCACCGCAATCAAATTAGTAATTGGTCGATGTCTGTATATGTATTGTTATTGTAGATTTTATTTTATGCAACACTAACAACACTCTCGTTCAATTTGTGTTATTTCTTGCCAAGCCCGGGGCAAATTAACTTTATTATTAGTAACAAACGTAAGTTTATAAAGAAAAAGAGGTATTGATACAAAATCAAAAGTGATAGAGAGAAAGAAAATAAAAACATAACATGAATATGAGAAAGAAAATTGTCATAAAATTATTAAAAAATCGTTCTATAAATATTATTTTTTTTACAATACAAATATCATTTCTCTATTTAAAATAGAGTGTTTATAATCCTTTTAGGCTTTGTTTGCAAGTTGGGTTTTGAATGGGTGGGGAAGGGAAATAAAAACTTTTGGAGAAGTAAACCCTTGTTTGAGAGTTTTAAAAAAACATGGAAAGGTTTTGGGGGGTTTTGAAGAGTTTCATTTGTCCAATTTTAAGTTCCCCTAAATTGAGGGGTTTTGGAGGGTTAAACATACAAATTGATAATTTTGTGCTCATAATAATTCAAAATTCCAAATATAATTTATAAGGTAAATTACAAAGTATAACACAATGTATTGATTTTAAAAGAAAAAAAATGGTAAAATAGTAAAATTATCACACAAGTCATTCATTTCCTTTCCTTGTTGGTTTCTTTAACTTCCAAATAAAAAAAAGATTTTTCCTCCTTTCTCCCTTCCATTCATTCTCTTCCCTTCCCCTCCCCTCAAAACTCACGAACAAAGCCCCGGCGAATTAATATTTAAAGTGAATCAAACTAGATTGATGTCGGCCGTCATCAATTTTCATCGAACTAGTAGTAGTAATGGTCAATGGGTCCCCATTACGCATGTGGAACTTGATAAAAGGTGCAGTGGCACAACAAAAATGTTATTATTCAGTACATTCAAAACATGTGATTAATCAGTATATATTTGTTTTGTTTTATTGTTCTATGGTGAAAGACAATTTCTTCAACTCTTTTCAATATAGTTGAGTTTTATCTTTTATAATTTTTTTCATTTGAGTTTATTATTTTTATTTGAATCTCAAGGTGTTGTTTTTAATTAGAGGATGTCCAAATTTGGATTTGTTTTTTATTGCGACAGGAGGAAAATATACCCAATCTTTCCCTCCAAAATAAGATAGAGAAATGATATTATATAACTATTTCATTAACTGTTTTTAAAATCCCCACATTTTATCTCCGTTATAAAAATTAGTCTTTGTTGTTAATTCTCTAACGGAATGTTGATGTGACAGTTAGTGGGTCTCAATTATATTAAGGTTAAATATGTTTTTGGTCCCTACATTTTGCATGACTTTGAAAAATAGTCCTTACATTTCAATAGTTATGCAAAGTGCAGGGACTAATATAAAAAAATGCTGAAAGTGCAAGGACTAATGATATTTTTAAGTAAAAAAATAATGAATAAAATAATAATTAAAAAGTTGATTTTTTTTTGTCTTTTAGTGTGTCACGTGACATGTCATGATTGATCAACGTGGCACACCGTTAGTTTTGGTTTTTTTTTAAGTGAAACTTAACAGAATGACTAAAACCAAAAGTTTTACAAGCTGCAGGTATCAATGTCAAACAAAAAAAACGCAGGGACCAATACCAAACTTAGGTGAAAGTGCAGGGATCAAACACACATTTAAGCCTTTTAATTAATTAAAGTAACATTAATGATTATTTCGCAACCGTTTTTAGGGGACTTAAACTTTGTACCTTGATCTTACAATGCTAGGCTCTTACTAATGAGTTACCACATCAAATGCAGGAGAAAAAATATAACCATACATAAATAAACATTAAAGAATTGCAAACCCCATATGTTTTCTCTAATAAAAATATCCATAATTTGATGATTTCACTTTAATTTTTTCTCTCTCAGCTTTAGACAATTTTTTTTTTGAAAATTGTCTTTCTGACATACAAAACGTCCTAATAACACATGGGAATTCCTAAAGAAACACCAACAGTAGTTAACTACCACTCTGCAAACCGACAACAGTTAACTGCCGCTACGGTCGTTCTAGGATTCAACTTCTTTTTTCACCATTCAACCTCTTTTTCATCATTCAACATCTTTTTCCATCAGTCAACCTCTTTTTCTATCATTCAACCTCTTTTTTCATCATTCATTCAACCTATTTTTTCATCATTCAACCTATTTTTTCAACCTTTTTTATGTATAAAAACCCTCCCAACCTTCACCATTTCCTCACATTCTCTTCTCCTTACTCTCATTTTTCCTCTTTCTTCTACAAAATGTTGGTTTTTCATCATTCACATGAAAGAGGGCTCTTTGAGAATTTGAAAATTTCAAGAGGTTTCTTTGAATTGGTTTCATCCCAGGATTTAGTGTTTAGGGTTTATGGTTTGTGGGTTTTTTTTCTTTGTTTTAACCCAAGAGGTAGTTAAATGTATTATTAAACAACAAGAATGCAAAGGTGAGGAACAATTTTGGGTCATCTTGGTGTTGTCTTGTACGAGTATCTTGGAGAATAGTATCCGGAAGTTCTAGGTTCAATTTTGGGTGCTCTCAAGTCAATTGTTAATGTTATTGGTATGACGAAGATGACTCCACCTATTAAGGAATAAATCTACGACGAAGATGTTATTGTTAATGTTATTGGTACGACGAAGTAGATTTAGTTTTACCCCATTGTAAATAATGAGATTTTATATCTATTACTTGTGTTTTTTTATTTTTGTTTTTATTTGCATTTATTTTAAGATTGTATATGAAATAAATAAATTCGAATAAAAATTGTGTATTAAAGAATAAATAAATTTGAAAAAGACTAATTAAACTCAGCGGAAATTCGAATAAAAATGCGTAAATTCAAAAAAGACTAATTAAACTCAGCATGAATTCGAATAAAAATTGCGTATTAAATAAATTTGAAAAAGACTAATTAAACTCAGCGTGAATTCGAAAAAAAATTGCATATTAAATAAATTCGAATAAAAGTTACATTACGTTACATAAAGTTCCTAAATATTTCCTATCATTACATTACATTCGGGAATGTACCTTTCAACTACAACAATTGTCTTACCTCTGAATGAGGTAAATTCAAACTTGCTAAACAGCAGGAATCAAACATTCATCCGACATTTCTATTGTTCCATTCAAAAGATTAAATTCTTGTTAGGCTTGGTTTAAAGAATGATATTCAAGTGTCAAAAGAATGAGGTGCATTCCTTGACACTTCAATACCTTCATTTAAACCAGCCTAACAAGAATTTAATCTTTTGAATGGAACAATAGGAATGTCGGACGAATGTTTGGGAACTGTCGTTTAACAAGTTTGAATTACCACATTCAAGTTAGGCAATTGTTCAGATCTACAACATAACTCTATTAAAAAAAATAAATCAAAAAATAAAAAATAAACTACAACTAAACATATAAACATATATACTAACTAAAAATTATGACAATAGCATAAGTGATTACTTACTTGTGATTTAGTGGAAATTTTTTTGGATGATTTGGTAAAGTTTTTTTTAGAGAGAGTGAAAGAAAATTGAAATTTTGAGAGAGAGTGAGTGATGAAAGAGTGGTTGGATTCTGGCTACTGACTTGAATATGTTACAAACACAACAGTAGTTAACTACCGTTGGGAGATTTTTGGGAATTTCCATGTGTCAATACGTTTTTGAAGTCAGAATAGCAATTGTCAATTTTTTTTACCTCTTTTGGTTCTTTCCTTCCTTAGACATTGTCATGGGGCCAGAAATGGGCCATTTTTACAAGAAATGGGCCACGTTTTCCCACATGTAGTATATACATAATACATTGGCATCTCTCTCTCCACCCCCACCCCCCAAATCTCCCCTATCCTTTTAAATGCAAACAGTGATATAAAATCAATATTCTCCTTTCACTATATATGCAAAGTGAGTTGAACTTGGACTTTCCTCTGTCTGAAGTTTTTCAAATTAATGTGGGCGGGAGGTAGAAAATAAAGAGAAGTTTGTTTTTAGTTTATGTCCGAACCATGACAGCTTGTTTGTAATTAAGGTCATCAAGATCTTGGGGGAGGGTAGAAAATAAAGAGAATCATGTTTTATTTTAGGTCCCCACACCATGACAACTTGTAGTAAAAACCATCAAGATTTGGGACACAAGAAAAACAACAGCTTGGCAAGAAGGGTCACCATCAACCCGATTCAAGGAAAATGATAATTACATTATGGCAATTATCCAGGGGGAAAATTTTGGAAGCTCATAGCCAAAGTATGGACCATAAATCAAATGTAAATGAATACAAATAAAATGGAGTTATATAAAAAATGAAAACATGTACTTTTTATAATACTTATTATTGAATGGTGGTCTCATCCTCTTATGTTTTTGGCTGGTTAGGAGTAGTTGTTTTATGTGTATCATAGTTTTTGAACGCACGTATTTTTTGTGTTTATTTGTTTTTGGCTTAAATGCATTTTTGATACTCTTATTTTTATTTTTCGAAGTTTCCGTATCCCAATTCCTACTTTAAAAATTCAGTTTTTTTATCCTCCTATTTTAATTTTTTATGACCTTTGATCCCACACCTACACTACAAGAAACTTGCGTTTTAGTGACCGTAAATTTTCGTAGGTAAATGTCATTTTACTTAGCTCCAAGTACCTAGAAACTTGACTTTTAGTGACAGAAAATTTTCATAAGTAAAAGTCCTTTTGCCGTGGGTATAGCTTCAAGTACGAAATAATAAATTTCCGAAGCTAAAAATCCTCTTATCTTACGTGTGGCCCCAAGTACCTATACCCACATATTTGTAAGCTCAGATTAAGCTCTATACCTACGGAAAACCCGTAGGTAAAACCAAAAGTTTTGTCCAACGAGTAAAATATGTCACTATTGACTCTAGCGACATTTACATACGAAAATTGACTGTCTTTAAAAGTCAAATTGACCGTCACTGGAGCCGGAGGCTTAATTTGAAGAGGTGGTGGATCTTGGGTGAATGATCTCACTTGCTTTTTTGGGACAACAAATAACATTTGTGCCTATTTTCTATGCTTTGAGCCTAGCAAGGAATAATGGTTGCACTTATCTTTGTTGCTACTCTGATTTGTAAACTCTTGTTTAAATCCTCACTAAGTCTTCCATTAAGTATCATTGTTATGATGTTGTGATTGCTAAGATCAAAGAATTGTTGAATTTGAATTGGGAAGTGAATATTTCTCACCCTCTTAGAGAAGGGAATGCATGTGTTAATTTTCTTGCATAATTTGATTTTAGAAATGACATCAAGATGAAGACTTGAAATCACCCTCCTTAAGGCTTGAAAACTTTGCTTCAATATGATGTCTTAAAGATGATGCATCATCGGCCTTAGTTGTTTCCCCTTGTTTTTCTTTTGTTTTTCTTGCTTTTGCATTTGTACCGCGAAAAAAAAACAAAATTTTCATCATAAAAATCTCGAAACGTGGATTTCATTAAAAAAAAATCATAAAAAGATACATCATTGAAATTTTATAACATAAACGTTTGAATCAAGAGAAAAAAAATAAAGAATACATAGAAATGTTAACTGAAATTAAGTTAAGAGACAAATCATTATAAATATAAATAATAGACAATTATTAGGGGTGCTTAAAATCGAACAAATCCAATAGAAAAACCATAAACCGAACCTACTGAAACCGAAACCTCAAAAACTGCATTTGATTTGGATGTATTTGGATCACTTTTTTTACCCAACCAAATGGTTTGATTCGGTTTGCGATTTTTATTTTACAAACTGAACCAAACCAAACCGCAACATAAGAAAAACACTAATTAAATCTATGTCATCTAGACCAATACTCATATAAACTCTATGAAAACTTTTAACAAATGACATATGTTTCTTACATAATACAATTATTTTTTGTCAACGTTTTTAATTTGATCTATATTGTTTGGTGAAAAATGAAATTGTAATGTTGGATGAAATGAAAAACATTGTCGGAAACATTGTTGAAAATATGTTGTGTTTTAGTTTTTTAACTCGATTTTAACGTGGATAACAAAAAATTGTATTGTCTCGTAAAAAACTGCATCAACCGATTCAAAACAGAACCGAATCAAACCAACTACATGTTTTTTATCTTACGATTCAAATAACTTTTCACCTCAAATCAAACCGCAAACACCCTTAACACTTACATCCCCGATTTGGATAATTGGATTCATCAAGCGAAAGTCAAGCATTGATATACTCGTAATGCTAGTAGATTATAAAGGGTGGGTCTGGGATGTCTTAAAGCACTAATAAACACCTTTAACATGGTGGTTGACGTAACTCATGGACCCATTCTCTTCATTAGTGCATTAATTAAAGAAGCCAGACACAAGGCACTGCAAGATCACGTTTGAACATTCAAAGAGACCAGTGCTCGTATATTAGTAGTAGTACTACATTATTCTGTCAAAAAACTCGTATATTAAGTACTTTTTTTTTTCCCTCAAAAAAAAAGTACATTTTTTTGAACCGAGACAAGAACTATTTTTGTTTTGTTTTTGAGACATTTTTGATAACCGACACATTTTCATATTTTCGAATTTTTCATTACTTAATTAAAAAAACTTTTATTTTCCACTCAGACATGACAAAAATCGCTACAACACATGTTTTCTACTTTCACACAGAACAAAACACGAGCACTCTTACACTGTAACAATACAACAATGGCTTACTGGAATATAAAAATTCTCCCACATTTCCCAATAATCAAATTCATAAGATATAAATTATTTAAATACATACACCAATACACTATATATATATTAATTAGATATTTTTTAAATCCACCAGACTCCAGCAAACACAACAGAACTCTGCCACTGTTCTCCTTCTCCCACTACAGTACCACACAACTTTATCTTTACATGTTGCCAATGCCTTTCCCATCACAAAAACTATTTAATTTTATACTGGCTTTACCCTTGGGGTGTATTGTATTAAGATTTTAAATGACAATTTTTGTTTAAAAAAGTTTTAAGAATTTTAAAAGACTTTGTAGTATTTTAATGACTTTGATAATTTTAAAAGACAATTAAGATTTACAGTTTGGATTTCAATGGATTTAAATCATAAGATTTGAAATGATTTTGTGGATTTCAAAAGATTTCAACAGATTTTATGAATTTTAAATACTCATTGAAAAATTGACCATAACACACTCTCTTTTACTCTATTCTCAATACAAACTATTTTATTTATTTTACTTTATTTTTTATGAGATAGAGATGAGAGAGAGAGAGAGAAGAGAGGAGGGAGAGAGAGAAGGTAGGAGAGAGATAGTAAAATCTTTACAGGAAAAACAATCCTAAGAAATCTCTTGTTTTCATGAAAGACTTTTTCATTATAAAATTGCACTAGAAAATCTCACAAAATCCATCAAAATCCAATTTATTAAACAATCCTTGGAAATTTGAATGATTTTGAATACCACAAGACTTTTTTTAAGTGATGAAGAGTCTTGATTGAATACCACAAGACTATTTTTAAATGACAAAGAATCTTGATTGAATACCACAAGACTTTTTTTAAGTTGCAAAGAGTCTTGATTGAATACCACAAAACTTTTTCAAAATAAAAAAGTCTTTTAAAATCTCTTAGAATCTTAATCCAATACACCCCCTTAGCCCAACACTAATCATATTCTTTTCTTTTATAAACTAGGGTATGTAAGTATTAAACAAGATTACAGTATACAGATAGATATAAAATTATAACATATTTATGTATTGAGATATAGATTAAGAATTGTGTATCTTATATCCGTGAGAGAAACCGTGTTGGTGAGATAGAACCGATAGTAAATTTTCCTCATGAGTCAAGACTGTATAGATTTTCAGGTTTAGGGTGTTAGTTACACGAGTAATCGAACAATCAAATAGTTAAACAAATGAGTGCATATAAATTTCTAGTTGGACATCATAGAATAACTTTTCTCATCACATATATATATACCAATAATTTTAATCAAAATTTTATAATTCGTTTCATTTATCTGAGTATGGCGTACACACGCATCTCACATGTATGACCTGGTATGTCCAGATCATCAGATCGTGTACGTGTACCTCTATCTAAGTAGATATCTTAAGGAAATCCAATCCAATTTTCAAAGTTTAATCTCTATTTTAAAATATAAAAAAAACAATCGAAATCAAACAAGTCAATCCTGCACAAGGAGTGCCAGAATCAAACTTGAAAAGAGTTTACAAAGTTGCATCATAAATCAAAATATGAATAAATACAGAGAACAACAAATACAACTAACTTGGAAACTGATGTCAAACGATGAAGATGATTAAGCCACCAGTAATTGTAATCGAAAATGAAAGTAGCGTATTTCGCTTTCAACCACTAGTAGGAGTGAAGCTTAATTTTCTCACATAAAGAGTGCAAATTATCCTCCTCTGTTGGAACATTTGTCTATTTATTTTCTTCCAAATAACTTAAACACAACAGAGCCAAATGATCTTGAAAGATATATGTGCCTGCTTAGAGAAGCGAAATAAACAACAGAACTGGTCATGATGAGCCGTAATAGCACCCAAATTCACTTTAACAAAGTCTAACCTTTTTTTTTTAATCAATGACTATATTTTGCCATAAAAATTACATCCGACAAATAATTGATAATCGTCTTCGGACACTCCACAACCACCCGTACAATTCTGATCAATATCCTGAATCCCCCCTTACTACCAAACAAATTATCTTTAGTTGGAATGTGGTTGAGAAACAAGCACCAAGCAAATAGGCTAACCTTTAGAGGAACCGCTTGAATACTAAGAAAATTAGCAGGGACTCGAAAGTTGTTGTTTTCATATGACAATAAATGGTAGGCGTTGTTAACGGTATATGAGTTTGACGAATATATTTGCCAAGTCCACTTATCTGTTAACCATCCTACAAAACAATAGATGTTAACAGTTCATTACATCCCCATCAGATCTTTCTCCCAAGCTAACAATCACCTTCTCCACTTCCACGTCTCCCCCCACACCCCATCATAAAGGGAACATCTATACCACAATCACGAATTTGTTCTGAGATAACTCATACCACCGCTTAAATCTCACATTAAACGCTCATACAACCATCCAAGAATCCCTTCAAAATAGTGTAGAGGACCCATCTCCCACTTTACAGCATATAAAATCAACCAGTAAGCTTCCCAACCCCAAATCGACTCCTTCTAGAATCATATTAAAGTTTTGCCACCAAACTGAACATGCACCCTAACTATAACATAATCGCCCCCTTCCTCACCATATTTGGCTGCTAGAACCCTGCACCATAAGCTCTCACGCTCCACAAACACCCCCAACACCATTTACCAAGGAGAACCAGATTAAACTTCTTAATTTGCCTAACCCCCAAACCTCCATCATCATTTTTCATACAAATAGTATCCCATTTAATCCAAGAGATTATCCTAATAT
>Ga0315915_1007080_pt1 | contig 13530 bp, 5 predicted proteins | sample MpolbnodulesMG_FD_207738 | JGI IMG/M metagenome (GOLD analysis project Ga0315915, IMG submission 207738) | Medicago polymorpha root nodule microbial communities from Los Angeles, California, United States - branched nodules | ecosystem: Host-associated > Plants > Roots > Nodule | place: USA... | reverse complement strand
ACAAAACAAAATCAATAAAGAAATGCCTTATTATTTATATATTCACAATATATATTTATATCAATATCATGATACAAAGCCAAACCCAATCAATATAGATTGGCTATTAGGGCTTACTCCAACATGTTATTCGTTTTCAATTAGCATTAACTAAGTTATATGAGAGAAAATGAGGAGTTTGAAAATAGAGTTTGAATCAACGGGTGTGATCAAGTGTGAAAATAGAGTTTGAATCAACGGGTGAGATTAGATTAGCAATAATTACATGTTTAGGAGAGAAAAATGCTAGGGATTAGGGAAAACATGTTTGCTAACCAAGTCTAGTTTTTATAATAAAGGATGCTTATTTTAATAATTATTCTTTATAAATATGATGTTTGTTATGTGACGAATAAAATATATGGATAATGAGTCACTCTATGTCAATTTTGATGTAAAAATGATGGTAGGAGAGGATAATGGGTATGCAATCGTTAATATAGAAAGTTTCTCAAGTTAACATCAGGAGATGATATGGTTTAAAAGCTTGTTATGAGATCTACGGCTGAGATGTAGGGGGTTGTTGACTGACTTGATTATCATTAACTATGTTTTCAATTGCATTAAAAGTGTGTTATTCGTTTTCAATTAGCATTAACTAAGTTATATGAGAGAAAATAAGGAGTTTGAAAATAGAGTTTGAATCAACGGGTGTGATCAAGTGTGAAAATAGAGTTTGAATCAACGGGTGAGATTAGATTAGCAATAATTACGTGTTTAGGAGGGAAAAATGCTAGGGATTAGGGCAAACATATTTGCTAACCAAGTCTATCTTTTATAATAAAAGATGAAGAAAGTCATTCAAAGTCATCTCTCTTCCAACGTACTCTGTTTCTACCACTTACTTCTTCATTTTTTTCAAGACCCTCCCTCCTTTCTTCTCCAAACTTGCAAAGACAATTAGTCACCACAATTAGTCAGATACACTCATTTTCCAAAAGAAAAGTGAAAAGTGGAGAAAGTAAAATGGTTGTGAATTTTCTTTAACGAGTGAGGTTGTGTTTGGACAACATAACTGACAATTTTTAATCGCAACGGGCACAAGAAAAATGAAACTACGTGGACTTGTGAGACTTTACACATAAACAATGTTATATATGAACGTTGGAGATACAATAATTTATATTTTTGGTGGGACCTTATGTCCCAAAAGAGACTCATTCTTCTGGTTCATCCTACTAACATAGAAGCTATATAACTCCTACAACTGGTCTACATGATTCACTAATTGTCAAAATAAATATTTTACAGACAACATGTTTATTTTACACTATATTTCGATTGCAATTTTTCAACAATAAAGTAAATATACACTTAGTTTTCTAGTGAGGTGGTTCCTAAATTACCTTTCACAAAACATGGTTTTCAACTTTGAATCTTTCAAAACTATGAACCAAACATGCTTTGAATAGTGTAAACCATGTGAAAAAAATGTTTAGTCAAATCATTTTATAGATCTACATACAGAACACACGATGAAACTCATATAAAATTAATTTAAAAATATTTTTAGTCCTCATGAGTTTAACTCAGTTGGTAGAGACAATACATCTAAAAATTTATAGATAGTTTTATATTTAGAAACAAACATTTTTTTGTAAGTAGTCTTATAATCAAGGACGGATGGAGTATTTTTTTTAATAATTTAAAAGGAGATACTACTATTTACAATAAAAAAAAAATTCTAAACAAAGAGAATTTTGCATTTCAAAAAGTTAAAATCTTGAAAAGATTGAAATGTTAAGGTAGAACAATATTATTTGGTAGGTCAAGGGTCGCTTTAAGAAGGAGCTTTTCCTTCACTACAAAAAGACTAGCCATTTGGCACTTGTCTTCTCAATCCTTTCTCCTTTCTTTTTCTTTGTATTTTTCTCTCCCTATTAGTCCCTACTCTAATTCTTCTCTATTTGCACCCCCTACTACATTCTCTTCCATAAACATTCTCATTCCAACTCTAACAATCATAATAACAACTCACTCACAACAATGACACAAACAACAACAACCTCTTCATCATTTTCACAAGAATCACCACCAACACATTCCATTCAGAAACAAAGTCCAACACGGCCCAAAAGGCCCAGAGACGACAACAACAACGACAACAAACATCCAACTTACCACGGAGTAAGAAAACGAAACTGGGGAAAATGGGTATCTGAAATCCGGGAACCACGCAAGAAATCAAGAATCTGGCTAGGAACATTTTCAACACCAGAAATGGCAGCTAGAGCGCACGATGTAGCAGCTTTAACCATCAAAGGAAAAACCGCAATTCTCAATTTTCCTCATTTATCAAACATGCTTCCAAGACCAGCAACATCAGCACCACGTGACATTCAAGCCGCAGCAACCGCTGCAGCTGCTATGGTTGACTTTGATGATCCTGTCATGCACGTGACAAGTTGTTCTGAATCTGAATCTGTTGAAGAACTTAGTCAAATTGTTGAACTTCCTAAAATTAATGAAGAAGGTGAAGATGACTCAGTTGATAGTACTTGGGTTTATCATCATCCTTCTCCGTTAATTGGGTTTGAAGGAATTGAATTCTATGCTACTTTTTCTGATGATTTTTTGTTACCACTTTGGGATTAAAATCATGGGTTGTTTTCAATTTCACCAAATGTTCTACTTTTGGAACATTATTGTAATATATTACTATACTGTACTTTCATACATTGTCATGGTCTTAGGTTACTCCAATTGAAATGCAACTTTTTATTTTCTCTTTGCATAATCTTTGGTGGCTTCCTCTGTTTACTAGAAATGAACAATGTGAATGTAGAATAAGTTTTAGCCATAAAATAGTAATGAACTACAAATATTTTATTGTGTTTGATATTTCTTTTTTGTTGTTTCAATGATATATTGATATTTTACCGTAGTTAGTAGCTAGTGACCATAAGCTAGATATGACTAGTCCTTCAAGAAGTGTGGTAATTTTAGAAAGAAAAAAAAAGTTTAGTCAAATGATTGGTTTTCATGTTTAAATCAGTGTGCACAATATACTTGTAAAGAAAGATTTTAACCTTACCAATTGCAACACTTTTAAATATTTTTCCTCTCATTGGATGAAATAGCTGGGTGACGGAATAAGAAGGATGGTGAGTTAGCGAGTTTAATATACATTAAAAAATTAAAATTATTAGAGTTAGGTCCAAGTTATTAACTTAGAAAATATCCTAGACCTATTTAGAGATGTCAATTTATAATTGTAAGCGAGGATCACAGTGGGGACAATCTTATTTTGAAACCTAAGCGTGGAGAGTTTTATTTGCAGGATTGGAGATGTGGAAAAAAAATCAAGGTGAATAGTTTGAGGACAAAGACAATGATTGTGCCCTTGTCTCTCATAGGGACCTTTCCCCAAGCAATTTATACCTCAGAATCGAACTCAAGTTATCCTAAAGTGAATCTTATTAATCATTTGAGCTCAATCACTCGATCACGTAATTAATCATAGTACTTTTTAGTTATATTTTGATTAATTTCTTTTCTAGCTAAAAGAGAAGTGGTCGTTTTATAACAAAAATAAAAAATTGAGAGATCAAAAGCAAAAACCAATGTATTTTAAGAAATTGAAATTTTTTGTATGCTTAAATTGATGATTGAGTCCAAGCCTTTACATTATATATATGTATTTTGTTACGTTAGACCCTCATTTCAAAGCTCTCTAATGAAAAAGAATGTTTCTTCATAGTATGGTGAAAATGGAGTTAGGATAAGGAGCAAAAGGTTGTACAAATTAATACACGCTTTGTCTTTTGTCAAATTAGTTGTTATGACCAAATTAAAACATTAAATCGTTGATTAACAATATTATTTCTAGCAAGTCTTTTGAAAGTGGGATTGTCAATATTTATGCCCGTTGATGTGTTAATGTCATCTTCCACTATCATTATCATCTTAATCATTCATCCATTATGTCACGCTTTTCGTAGTTTATACAATGTATTTTTCTTAAATCAGTTTAGGCTATGTATGGTACCACATCAATTGGTTAATTAGCGTGTAAGATTAAGATACTCCCACATCTTTTCATGTTCTTATAACTAATTAGTTTGGCTAATTTCCTAGTTACTATATTACTATAGTTATACAACCACTGCCCTCAATGACTCTTATTATTATATTTGACTTGGCGTGTCGAGTTAAATTATTATTACACGTTTATTTTATGGATTTTATTTGGTGGAAAAAGATTCAGACAGAAAGAAAAAAGAAAGGAAAAGGCATTGTCAAAGGATTCAAAAGAAATATCCCCAGTAAATAAATAAATTAGACAGCACCTTTGAAGAAAAAAATAATACAGTAAGAGTTTGCGTTTGGGAATTATACCGTTGTAAGGTTTTGAATATTCCATCACAATGTCTTATTCAAGATATGTCGTTGCAATGTTTTCAAATTCTTCAAGATGGTACGTACGTAGTAGGTATGCCTCCATTCTACAATAAGTATTGCTTTTAGAGATAAACATATCTTAAAATAATTTTACTCTTTAATTTATTGTTTTATTTTATTTAAAAATTTATATTGTGTATCACATTCTTTAATTATTCTACATATCTCTAATACTTTTATATATATTAAGAATTACTTAATAGAAGACAAGCAGATAACAAACTACGCTGCTAGGTCTTTTTGAATGACAAAATCAATCTTCATAAACACAACAATTATGGACCTAGGAGAGATGACATTGCTATGCACGACCCTTTGAACTTTATGTAGAAGGTCAACAACCTCTGGTGCTAGGAAACTAAAAGTGTCAAAAACAAATGGTATAAAAACATGTTGATTGTCAGAACGTTTTTTCTCATGTTTGGCCACTTTGCTTGACGCAACTTTTAGGACTGTCTGTCGTCAAGTACACACATACATATTTTCCTCCTATCCATTCGTACATCATAACATTCGCATGCCTAAGTGTCGATATTCTATCTAATAGATCAATAAAAAAGTTCACAGGCGTCTCCTTCTTCACTAATATTCCCGACCTACAGGGCCTATGGCATGGCCTGTTTAGGCTTAGCTTGACCTGACTTGGCCTGTATATGAAAAAGGCTAGGCTTAGGCTTTTGAAAAGGCCTATTTAAGTAAATAAGTCAGACTTAGGCTATCAAAAAAGCCTACGAAGCCTGATAAATCGGCCTATTTATGCATATTATTAAAACTTATTTTTTGTTTATATTAAAATATAATTAATATTAAACATAAAAATTAAGAAAAAAATTCAAATAATGGACTTTTTAAATAAGCTTTAAGGCCTTATAATGAAATAAACTTTTAAGCCCTTATAACCTTACAGTGAAATATGATTTAAAGACAATTTGGCCTATTTAGAAGTAGATAAAGTTAATTATTTAATGATTTTAATTTGAAGTAGGACTGTAAATAGACTTTTAGGTCAGGATATGCTTTTAAATAAGTCAGGAAAATAGGCCTACGAAAGGTCATAGACCTGCCTCAGGCTTACAAAAAAAATCATAAGTCAGTCTCAAGCCTATCAAAGCTTGGTCTGGTTTAATCTATTCACATCCCTATCCCAAACAAAGTCGTGTCTATACTTAAAACCAAAAAGCTCCTTACAATAAACGACATACTCCCAAAAGCTCTATACATTTTTTTTTAAAATCATATAACCCTAAACATATTTTGGTATATGTAAATTTTTAGTTGGTTCAAGTTATTTCTAGTTTTTTATTACATGAATAGAATTCTTAAATGATTTATTTTGAAAGGATATGAGTGTTTGAAATAGAAAAGTCATTATTTGTCCATTAAACACGATTAAAATAGTTTAGACGAATGACATAACATCAAAAGCGCCCATGGCCTAATGGATAAGGCGCTTGACTTCTAATCAAGCGATTGTGGGTTCGAGTCCCACTGGGCGTGCTCTTCTTTTGTTTTTCTTTTTGGGGATTGTGATGAAATTCTCAATATGTGGCTGTTATTTTCTTTCACCTTGCATCCAAATCTATTCTGGGTTTGTTTCATTTTCTTGAATTGGTTACAATATTTATTGATAAAATTTGAGTGAAAACATTTCATAATAAGAAAACTCAATTTTCTGAATCACAATCACCTATATATACTCTCTTCAACGATCTGGTGGTACCACTACAAGTTTCGTTTTTATCTTGTTTGGCTAAACATTTTAATTAAGTGCTTATAGTAATAGTACTATAAATGTTTCACAAATGTTGAATAACAAAAAAAAGATTGAATAACAAAGCTATTACCAAAATTTCACAAATGTTGCAAATTATTTTGACACTAAATTATTTCGTAACATAACAAATGCATGGAAATGGGATTGGTGTCGTCTAATGTGAATGTGTTTGGGGTCACCATATTACCCTGTTACCATTGACAACCGCATATCCAAAATGATCCAACATATGATGTAAAAAAAAGTGATACATTAATTAGATGTGAGCAAGTTGATCCACCACTAGTCGATTTTCGACCTCCTTATACAGCGGTGGATCCAATTGGTCGTCTTTGCTTTTGTAGTGTTCCTTTCGGGAAAACGTTGATAGCATTTGGTGATTTTTGTAATGATTGTAAGAGAGACAAAGAAGATTGTGGTTAGAAAATATGCAGAGATCATCCCTTTCTTTATAGTCCAACCAAAGGGAAGTATGTAGAATATGATTATGAGTGAAGTTATTTTGACAATTAACTAAGTTCAATAGATTTGTGTCATCAGAAGACATGTTCCGATTAATTGATGAGCTTATAAGCAAATACGAGGGGCTCATGGAGAAATTTCTGTAAGCAAAAGCTAGATAGACTAATAGTCAATTTAACAAGATGGTTTGGGACAAGAAATTTCCCATATCGATTAATGGTTGCTAGTAAGAATGAAGAGACCAATTGTCGATAAAAATGTGACACACGACAGACATCTCACGGTATTGGTAGAGCTGCGTTAAGTGTTTGGAAGCAGTGGCATGAAGCGATCAACAAACAACATCGTCGCCAACACGTGACAACAAACGTGACTCATGTCAGCTCCAAATTAATGGGAGAGATTGCCGGTGGGATAACTCAAGTGCATCGTTGATGTCGCATTTCATGTAGCCAACAGAAGCATATCTTTGGGATTCTGTGTGCACAATTCAGATGGGAACTTTCTCAACGCTCAAGCAATGTCAAATGAAGAGCATATGTCAATTTTGGAAGGTGAGGCAATGGCTTTGTTGGAGGCAATAAAGTTCCTTATAAGTAAGGGGGTGGCGCAATGTTGTCTTTGAGTCGGATTCAAGCACTCTTGTCAACTCCATTTTGTCTCAACTTAACGGAGTGTCTGAGTTTTATGTAATAATTGGTCATTAAGAACCATTTGTAAAAAAAAAAAACCAAATTTATTTTGGATTTTAATAATCCTAGTTGATTTTAAGTGAATTAATTTTTTTTTTATGGATAATAATAATTGATTTTGTAAAACTAATTTTACTTAAAAGTGAGTTGAAAGTGTTTTATGTTCCGTTACACTTGCATAAGAGTTAATTGAACAATAGATTTTATTGTAAAAATCATGTCTAAAATCAAAAGCTACAAATCGTAACTTTAAATAGAATTTGAAAATTAGAAAGACAACAAAAGGTGTCTAAGAGAGGTTCTCTGCCATCTCTCTATAAATTTCCACCACCTTAGCCTATCTTTTCACTCTTTCCCCTCTGATTCAAATCGGTTAGGAAAGATGTAGCTTTGATTCGGTGGTGCTTTGGGCTCTTTGCAGCATCCCCTTCCGGGGATGCTTCAAGTGGCCGTCGGCGAGTCATTTGCCGCGCGGCGTGGACCACTCTGGTTTTTTAACTTCTGGGGTTTTCCCCGACCGAAATCTAGTCTTTGTTCGGTTGGTTCTGTTCACGGCAATGGTGGGTTGTCGCCGATCCGTTGCTTTGTAAAATCCCATCAGGGTCTGGTGGTTCTGGATGTTTGATAAAACTATCCCTACTTTCTTCTTGGAGGTGGTGATGGTTCTGGTGGATTCAAGTGAAGTCGGGTGGTGTCTGTCGTTCTGATGCTTCCGTTGCCTCCACTATGTTGATTTTTTGGTGCTGGTTTGTTTGAAACGGCGGTGGTTGCAACCATGCCACTGTTGTTGTTGTTGTTGTTGTTATATTCACGAGTTCAAACTAGTTTAACATAGTTGGGTTGAGAATCCTTCGACTGTGGGTTGTGCTTCTGGGCTGGAGTGCTCAAAAGGGCAATGACTCTGCGATCATCGCCTATGTGTTTGTATGTATATCTATTTTATACTATATATAAAGGGAATATATGATTTTGAGATGATTTGTTCACTTCCAATTACAACCTTAAACAAATTTGAGTATAAGAATGTTATATTTGTTATACTTTGAAAGTAACAAACATTTATATTTATATTTTTAATCAAAATCAAAATTTCATAAAAAATACGGTTTATAATTTACAAATGTTACTACAATCATAAAAACAGAAAGACAAACATGTGAGTTTCCGTCTTTCCGTTAGTATATATATATAGATGAAATTCATTATATGTACAACAATTTTTATTAACATTTTCCTTTTTTTTTTAAAAAAATAATCACAATATTTGGCGTTTTTATCCTTCAAATTTGTGCGGTCATATACGTACTTCAGTTTTATAAGTAATTAATGAAAAGTGTTAAAAAAATTAATTAATCTTAAGAGTTTTTTTGTTGTTATTTTCAAACAATTATAACTACTTCAATATTACAAACTATTTAAGGGTCATAATGCTTGTACATCTGCATAACTAAGATTAGCGTTCTATCTATGGCACCGATAAAAGAAAGATTGAATAACATAGTCAATACCAGAAATTTCACAAATGTTGTAGTGCAAATTATTTTGACACTAATACTATTTTCTAAGATATCAAATGCATTCTGGGATTGGAATCGATTTTGGTGCTCGGGGAAACCGTTATATACTCTTTCCTTTGATAACCAACTACCTAAAGATTTTCCAACATATTTATTCAAAAAAAGAAAAGATTTTCCAACATATGGTATGAAAAGTAATCCAGTGATTGTTTTTGAAGGACAAAGTAATCCAGTGATTATCAAATGTAATGGACCATTAGATAATACTAATAGAACAGCACACTGGGAAGATAAATTGGGTAAATTCAATTTTATGTGGTGCATCATCTGGGCCAGAACTAACATTTCGTTGCAGTGTCTCTTTGGTCACTTTAGACGAAAAAACTATTTGGACGAAAACATTCATAGCCTTTGGTGATTTTTGCAATGAATGTAAAAAACAATATGATGGTTGTATTTGGAAAATACGCAAAGATCATCCCTCTCTTTATAGTCCAATCACAAATAAGTATGTACAATATGACTGAGTAAATTTTTTTTTATAGAGGAACTATATGTAAAGTTAATTTGACAACTTGTCTTAAAAAATATTTTGATCCGGTTGCTATTTTTATATTAATAATTTTTCCTCTATCTTATAATCAAAGTAACATTTGATTTGTAACAAAAATAAGCAACATTTAATTTTTGTGCATTTTTTATATGGTTTTCTAAAGTTGTTCTATTTTAGTTGTTCAAATATCATTAGTAAGTATATATTAGAGACGGCTTCGGCCCAATGGCTAATCTGTCCAGATTAGAGCTGAAGGCCTAATTTTTTTAGTTAAAAAAAGACGTTAAAAAAATTATTTTAATTATAAGTATATAATATGACAAATAAATATAGGCATGTGTTCCATTCAATTGATCAAGAAAGTTATTTCGAAAGGGGATTATTCAGCATGACGTTCAGCTATGTGTTAGCGGTTGTGGGTCGATCATATTGAATGTCCATCTCTTATTGTTTTGCAGCTTTTTGGTCATGTTTGGCAACTTGTTCGTAATTGGTCGGGTGTTTATTCAGCAGACCCCTCAACCATTGTAGACCATTTTCTCCAGTTTGGTACCTCCTCAGGTCTTGCAAAATCGTGGTATTCTTTCATGTATTTAATATGGTTTGCAAGTTCTTGGGTGATTTGGAAGGAAAAGAATGATAGACTTTTTCGAGGAAAAGAAAACATACCCTTTCAGCTTTTGGAGAGCATTAAGCTTCTTTTCTTTTGGTGGTATAAAGCTCAGTTTGTTGTTTTTTCATTATACGTTTCATGATTGGTGCTAGAACCCTTTCTTATGTTTGGGTGTCGGCTAATCGTTGTTATTATTGTTGAACCATTGTTGTATTTTTTGGCTATCTTCTATGGCACACCTTGTGCTGGGGATAATCCGTTGATATTAATATATTCCATTTTGATTTCTTAAAATAAAATTATCAAGAAAGTGTTTCTATCCTCTTTGGCTTTGGTTCAAACCTTGTACTACTCATTAAAATTTGATTTTCATTTTTTTATAAGCCTTGTTGTAATTTTTTTTTAAATACCTCACTGAAGATTTTGTTTAAGGCATCTAAACATATTAGGCCGATTCTTATTTATATCTCATAAATTACGAAATTGACAATAAAAAAATTAATTAATTTTATGAATAAATCGTTTTCTATATATTCCCCCATACATTTTTCTTCTTCTTACAATAAAAAATGACATAATTAAAAGCATTCACATATGCGAATGTTGTGTCGGTGTCAGACACAAACACTTATCGGACACCGCACATTCAACTAGATGTGTCAGTGGTAGAGAACTTGTGACTGTGTTTCATGTTAAGTTTCTTTTTATTATCTACACCTGCTAAAGAAAGAAGATAATAGTAATGGAATCCCCAAGCTTGAACTATCGCTAGTGTATCCTAGACACATTTTTATTATCATGTATAGCCTGCAGCTTTTTCCGTTGTTTACGTACTTTAAATTGGTTCGTCACTGCAAAAATTAAAACCAAGACATTAACATGAGTTTACATTAATTAAAAAAACATAGCATTCAATTTAAATAAAAAATATTACACAAAAAGATTAAAAGTTGTAGAATATTACCACCCTGACATTCTTATGGCCACATGAACATGGTACATTATGAGCACATACAAGTCATGTAGGTCACTAGGATAGTCATCCAACGGGTGTGGCTTAACCTCCTCACGTGGTTGCTCATCATAATCCGCGTTCGCAACCTCCACCTCCTCCTTCATATGGTGCTGCTTGGGCTGGGGCTCAGGCTCATTCAACTGAGATGGCCCAGAGCCATCAACATGGTGGCCCCTGCCCCTGCCACCGCACCTAGAAGAAAACATAAACCGATACACTTCAAATTTGGAAATCTGAACAAGGAATAACCTTGTTTGGATTATAAAATCCGATCAGGTTCAATAAATCATAAGAAAAAACACAAATCCAACTGTGGTAAATCGAGGGAATGAGACCTTACCTTGTGTGTGATGTTTCAAGAGGCTTGAAATGTGATGACTTTGAACAAAAAAAAACCTTCAAAAATCATCCAATGAGGGAGTTTCGGATTTTGGGGTTGTGAGAAAGAAGATTTAAGGTAAATTTTAGAAACCGTTGAAATGTGGAAGATTTCTAATTTCAAGTTACATATAGACAACATTTGGATTTCGGAAACCAAAATACCTTTCGGATTTGAAACTGTTTAAACGTGGAAGATTTCTGATTTCAAGTTATATATAGACAACGTTTGGATTTCAGAAACCAAAATACCTTTCGGATTTTATAATCTGGACAAAGGATATTTTGGGGGACAAAAAGGACACGTGAACATAGGGTAGGAAAAATAATAGTTAAAGATTTTTCATATGATTTCTATCAATGAAGCACTCGACCACTTAGATATTTAGGAGTGATTTATCTGTAATATAATTTTCATTCTTTTTTTTTATTGGTTTGAAAACACCATTGTTTTTGGTGTTGTATTTGTATTGATCACCTTTGTAACCTTTCAATCATAACACTCATTGTGTTTAGATTGTGCACTTTTAACATATCTTTTTGGTCTTTGAAAAAAAATCCACACAAACAATAGGAACAAAATAATTTTCAAAGCAATTAAAATCCTGTTCGGATAAATAGTTTATTTATGTATGAACTATTTCTATAACAATGGATAAAATAAAGTCAAACTATTTTTATATAGAAGTTAAGTTGTTTTCTTAAGTTATCTTGGACAATTTATGAAAATAAGATGAAAACAACTTACGAACATGTCATAGGTTGTTTTTATAAGATTCTCCAACGGTCTCACAATCACTTATGCCAATAGATACACCCAACAAATAAGCAAATCAAGACGGGCTGTAAAAACATAAAAAAAAACATAAATGCTTTCTATACAATTGAGAGCAAAAAAGACAAAATCAAATTTCAAAAATATATAACTTCACCATTATCGAACTAAAGAATATAAAGTTGGAGGCTACGAGGAATGAGAATCGTTAATCTAACTACTAATTATTAAAATTTACCATTAAAACAAAAAAAAAATCTACTTCCATTAGAGTTTCTCCACACTTTAGAATCAAGTAGTAGTAATTAGTAACTCTTAGTAAGCTATCAAATTCAAATGATTTATTATCATAAAATATTTTTTCAGTATGAAATAAGAGAAAAACAGTTCCACGTGAGATTACAACAAATAAGTAAAGAGTTATGGTCCTAAAAGTTCTCAATAAAATTGAATTTCCCATCAGTCTATGAAGGTATGCACAAGGACAGTCTGTGTACCTTGTCTAGGATTTGTTTGGTTCTCAGATTAGCAGCTGTATATCTCTCAACCTATAAACCCAAAATAAATAAAATGGAGGATAGGATAATGAATTGTGAACCCACCTGGGTTGGTTTGGTGGTATTGACTTGGAATCTGAGAGTGTGCTCCTTCTCAAAGTTTCAAGTTCGATTTCTCCGGTGTCAATTTGGATGAACTAATTTAACTTCTTAAAAGAAAAATAATAATGAATTGTGGGCATAACATAAGAGAAAATTGAATTTCTAATGTGCTTCACTTGAATAAAAAGCTGTAATTTAAATTAGTATCCTACTGGTAAACTAGGAACGGTTTAGTACGTGTTTGGTTACACGGCCAAAAAGAGAAAACGCGCTTCCATCAGTTCAAAAGCACTTTCAAGATGTTTGGCTCTCCATCACCCTTCTGCCGTCGCCTTGCTTTTGACAACTTAAAATCGATTTTGAAAGAAGCTGTTATTCCAAGCTTCTACAAATCGATTTCCTACACCTTAGGTTTGGTTTCTCCCAATTTCTCTTTTTTGCCCTTACCTTCACCACCATAAATCCTTGTTGATCTAAATTTTGCAAATCTCTTTTCAAACATCGAATACAAAGCTGTTTTTTCACCTGTATAATAACTCATGCTTATCTAAATTTACTAATCTCTTGTCAAACATTGAAGACAACGCTGTTTCTTCACCTAAATCATAAATTTATTAAACTCTAATTCCTTATTTTGACAGATCAAACCAACTTGTTCACCTACATGAAAACTTCTTTATATATGTTGGCTCTTCTCCCACCCTCTTATTCC
>Ga0315915_1007079_pt1 | contig 13530 bp, 7 predicted proteins | sample MpolbnodulesMG_FD_207738 | JGI IMG/M metagenome (GOLD analysis project Ga0315915, IMG submission 207738) | Medicago polymorpha root nodule microbial communities from Los Angeles, California, United States - branched nodules | ecosystem: Host-associated > Plants > Roots > Nodule | place: USA... | reverse complement strand
AATCATCCCAAAATCTAACACAGTTATGCTAACCTTTGAAGTTCAAACAATAAAATAACCACTTCCACTGGTCAGCTTTTAAAAACTTGTGATCCTACTAATAGTTCTTGAAGTCTTGCAAAGTACACAAACTTCAGCGTAATAAAATCATCCCAAAATCTAACACAGTTATGCTAACCTTTGAAGTTCAAACAATAAAATAACCACTTCCACTGGTCAGCTTTTAAAAACTTGTGATCCTACTAATAGTTCTTGAAGTCTTGCAAAGTACATATTCCCACCCCAACATAAAGTTGCGTAAAAGATACATTTCAACATTGTAAAAAATGAAACTTAGTACACACAATTACCATCAGAAAACAGCATTTAGCCATGCAAAATATAGTTTACAAGTGAAGAAAGTCAATAAGAAATACTGATACTAAACCCACCAGAGATATGCATACAATTAACAACAATTAAAAATATCAGCTCAGCAACAGTCTGTTGAAGACCTATTAAGGCTGGAAATAAGTATTAGGCAAGGAAGGGAATACCGGAGTGACATGAGACTTACTTTTCGATATTGGATTCATATTCAGAACATAACTTGTGCAACTGAGTGGTGACTTCAAGTTCGTGCTCAGCATCCTGCACCAGTCATTGTTTATACATTTTGATGTTAGGCCTACATGTTTATCAGGCTACTGCAATAAAACAGCAATCAAAACCATGCAATATACATTTCCAACAGAATCAGCCTTTGTCTTACTAATTAAGTCTTCAAAAAGGATACAAAATAACATTTACATCAGAGCTTAAACAGTAGAAACTTTCCATATAATATCAATAGCATAATCATGATTGGACACATTCTCAAATACGGGCCACAAACCTTAACATGTCCTAGTAAAAGATACTATGACCAATGTTCGGCCAAAGTGGAAAGGAAACAAGGTATAAAAAAGACTCTTGAGCCAGTGACAGGAAAAATAACATCAAAGTCTGTGTTGTTTGATCTACATGCAGTCAACAATTACAATAGATTGAGAATTACCTGAATTACTTGAACATTTTTATTTTTGGAACCTACATGAGAAATGGCAAAGAAAGAAAGGAAATGAATGAATTTAACAGGTCAAACACGAGTTAAATAAATGAAAATTCAAACCAAACATGTATTCAGATCTTCTTACCAGATGAACGATTTAATATAGCTTTTCGTGTTGCTATCATATCTCTTAGACGTTTAATTGCAGCAGAAGCTTCCTCGGTCTTTCGTTGCAATACCTGATGTAAGAAAAAAATGAGAGAAAAGTAATATGAATAAAAGAGGTACCAAGTGAATAGCCACAACCATGAGAGATAAAAGGTCATAAAAAGTCTTGAATAAGATTCGACAAACGAACCATTTTAAGCGTCTGGTTAGAAGTCCGCAAACTGTGAGCCTTTATTTCATTCCTTCTTCCCTCCTTCTTAAGCTGATTATTTAGAAACATATTTCCATAAGATAAATATGCTGATACAAACCCAAAGGGATATATACTAGATACAAGTACAACAACTAGATTCAAATTATACCAATAAGATACTGAGCACTGTTACACCATTAGTAAGATTTTTCTCAATCCAAAATTCAATCCTCTAATATCAAAAGTAAGATAATGTTGAAAACATACCTGAAGAACTTCCTTTTCAAGTAAAGCCTTGCATAATCTGAATCGCACAGACTCTAACTTGATCTTACATTGCAGTTGAACCTATACGTAGACACAAGTTGATAAAAAAAACTAAAGAAGAATTGGCAAGAAATAAAGCTGTACTAATACAAACAAATAAGTACATTCATGTAAGCAATTTCACCTTCTGAGCTTTCAAACTCTGAATCTCATATTGCAACTGCTTTGTTGATTCATCTGCTTTTTTCCTATGAGTTGAAAATTGGGATTGAGATCCCAGTTTCTTCTTCAATTCAGATACCTGCAACAGCACGCGAAAAAACACACATCAAGGTCTTATTATAACATTTACTTTCACTCTACCAATGCAAACTAATGTAGGTTTACCTGATCTTCAAGTAAGTTCAGCTTCTGAAGATAATCTTTCTTAAGCTTTTCAACTCCATCATTAGAAGCTGAAGAATCATTCCCCTTTTGTTTCTTCAACTCCTCAATCTCAGTCTGCCAAATTACACAGCACCAATAAATTATTCGATCATAGTAAATTAATACTTAATTAATTTTACAAAATCTTGAAATTAGCAATCTAAAAATGCTTCAATACAAAATCTAAAAAACCTATAATGAAACTTTTCGCAAATACTGATGTTAATTAAGCTCATAAACTTGTTAGAAATGAAAATTAATCATTTATATAATAAATAAATAAATTAAAACATACTTAAGCTAACAACATTTTGAAATTACAAATCTCAGTATCCAAATCCCTAGATTAAATGATTAGATTTCAAAAATTCAAAATCTAAGAAACTTTTCACAAAACTGCATGTTAATTGTTAGAAATGAAAATCTAAGAACATGATCCAGATCTGAACCAAACAATGCGTGATGAAATTGTAAACACTGACCTGATACGCTTTATTCTCTCGTTCGAGTTCGCGAATCCTTTCCTCGTAATGCTGCTTTTCGTTTGAGTCCGAAGGTGATGCATCGATTGGACTGGATTGTTTGGATCTGCGAGTTGTCTTCTTCATGATCCTGAACAAGTGAAAAGAGAGAGAAGAGTTTTTTGAAATGGAACTGGTTTTCAACGGCTACCAAAATGTGTAGGATCGAATCGAATCAACCATTGCTTTGAAGCGGCTATATAACGTTCATGTTTATTCGCCCCTGTAGTAACCAATCATAAAGTGCCACGTCACTAATCTTATTGAAAACCTGTGGAGGGAACCCTGCTCGTTCAAATTTTCATTTTATCTATTTCCTTTTTTTACGCATTTTTTCTTTTATCTATTTACTCAATCTACTATACTATTGTGTTTTTTGTACTTGCGGTAATCTTTTTAGTTTTTTTTTTTTGGTACAAGTAATCTTTTTAATTTTAAGAATTTCTGTAAAACGAATATCTTATTTTAATTTTAGGATAATTTTAAGGTGCCCCTAATATGGACCTCCCAAAAAAAAGTCCACCAATAAACCTCCTTGTATGACCTAATACAACCATTCATTAATATTTTAAAAAAAAAAAAAACTATACTCTTTGGGACCCATACTTTTCATCTCTCTTCTCAGAATATTTCTTTCCTTCTTCTGTAATTTCTTTCCCTTCATTCTTCTCTTCTCTTTTTCATCAATTGTCAATTCTGAATATTAAACTTCTCAAACAAAATTCTAAATCTTCAAAACTAAAACTCAAATCCATAACTGTTAATCGATTTCAGCTTCCTTTCTCGCCTCATATCGTTAATCTTCAAACCTAAATCACTTTCAGTTCCTGAAATCCAAAGTGGTTGAAGCTCGTATCTCTCCATTGTGAATGGTTGGTAAATCAAATTGCGCTTTGTACTCTCAAATTCATCATTCCAATTTTGCTGTTGTGGATCACTTGTTGTTTTATTATCAAACTATTCATTCTAATTCCTTGGATTCTTATGATTCTAATGGTTGATAAATCACGATTTTGATATGAAAAAGAAAAAGGAATATGCAATTTGATTAAAAGAAGGAAGAAGTTTCACTTGAATGTGAGATGGTGAGAAAGTTTCAATGTGATATGGAAAGAAAACTGAAAAAAAAGGTTCTCGTATTCTCTTGAAAAATAACAACACATTGACGGGCAAAACTGTAAATTACTTAATAATATTGTTTTTATATAAACTTAAGGAAATAAGAAGTGACCTTCAACAACAGATAATTTTAGAGGGTCCATGTTTGGTCCATCAAAAAAGGGGTCCATATTAGAGACCACCTAATTTTAATAATTAAATTAATAACTTCTATAAAACGAATATATTGTTGTATAAATATAATAATTTACGATTAAATAGTATACAAAAATATAATTTTAAAATATCTGTAAAAGAATAATACTATTAGGATAAAAAAAATACATATATATTCTTTAAGAAAATTAAGCATTGTCTTATGATATGTAGTAATTTAATAGATAAAATCTTATGATATGCAGTAACTTAATAGATAGAATTTATGGTTAAATAAGTTTTTAGTCTCAATCCATCAAAAAAATATTTTAGTCATTATAAAAGCACGAGTTTTCAAGTTTGGTCCTATTAGTTTTCATTGGTAATTTTAGTCCTCTATAATATTATAGTTTGTAAGAATAGTCTCTATTTTAAAAGTTATTTATAGAAAATGGATATTTTTAGTCTTCAAAATAGTATTGTATAATGTAAATAAGGACTAGAAATGAATACATTTTTTGAGGGACTAAACTTAAAATTTGATAATTTTGTAAGGACTAAAAATGTATTTAAGCATAAAATTTATCTTTAACTTCCTTTAGACATAAACAAAAAATAAGAGAAGAGAAAATTACAAAGAGAGAAAGAGTTTGCATTCTAACGAGAATTTTTTAGTGTGAAGCATCATCATCTACTTATAATAACAAAGACTAATAAATAATAATCTTTTAAACTGAGTAGAACTACAACGAGTGACAAATTTCTTTCCGAGAGATTTAACATTGTTGTATTTCATAATTTTATAGTAAATAAAATAAAGCAAAAAAATTATATACTACATCCTTCGGATACTATTATAAGCAAAAATTAACATTTTAGATTCATTCATCAAATGATATATGTGGTCCATAATAAAGATCATATACATCATTAATTAAATAAATCTAAAATATAGATTTTTGCTTATACTAAATAAGCAAAAAAAGTACTAATAGATAAATAAAATTCAAAAAATAAAAGATAAATAAAATTCAAAAAAAATGTTTATTTGAAACTTGAGTAGAGAAAAAATTAATTATGTGCAACATTGTTAAATATATTTTTAGTCTCTCTAAAATTATAATCTTTTAAGCTTGATTTGTACTCTTTGGTCCAGGCCATTTCCTGTGTTTAATTTTAATGCATTTACTATTTTGATAAAAAGAAAAAAGAATCTATTGCATTTTAATTCAAATTTTAGTCTCCATCTCATTGTAGTTTATTAAAATGATCTTTGGTTTGAAATTTTTAATTCTCAAAATAGTCCTTATAAAATTCAAATATGAACTAAAATTGTAGGGGAAAATTGAAGGACTTAACCTGAACGCTTATAAATTTTATAGAAATTAAAATTATATTTAAGCCAACGGTACATTTGCTTGATTCATCTCTATCTAATTGTCTTCTCTTAAAAGCAAACAAAAGTTCTTGGACACACATATTATCTAGCATACCACTCTCACGACGAAAAATAAATAATTTAATCAAAAACCAAAAAGTAATAAATTAAAATTACATTAATTTCAGTCCACAATTTCAAAGAAATATAAAGGATAAATTGTCACTTTGATCCTTGATTATACACCTCGTTGGTATAAACGTTTGTGACTTAAATTACAATTATTTATACTTTAATACGTGTTTGCGTATGTGTCATATTTGAATCACAAAAGATCCAATAAAGATTACCCACTTCTGTAGTCTCAAATCTAATTACAATGGAGGTACCAATGATCAGCATTATGGTTGATTAAAGTAAGGTAAACTAGTTTCATGTGCTGCACTAACACGTCAAATTTAAGATCAAAGACTAAGACAACACTAACAGGTTAACACATGTAGTTACAAATTAACACACAATTCCATCTATTTTTTAAATTATTATTGGTGCTTTGTGTTTATGCTTCATAGCCAGTAGAGGTGTCAATTGTAACGCCCCGAATTTTATCAAGGGCATCAATTAAAAAATATCTACCCTTTTGAAAAATAGGGCTTTTAAAAAAGAATAAATATTTGTTTACTCTAATTCTTAATGGAACAAATATCAACTTCTATAGTATATTTCAAAAATATTTAAATTACAATCATAACTAAATAAAACTAGTTTCCTTTTTCTTTGAAAACCCAAAATTTGTCCCGCACGGGATTCATCACACATCAAGCTTCACATTTCATCTTTGGTAACTACACCGTTTTATTAATGTAAGGGTCAATTTCCAGTTCCACATGGGATCACCTAAACTCAGAAAAAATGTCATAAATAATAATAAAAGTACTCATCAACTAAAAAGGATTAGAAATTTCCAAAAGAACCAAGTACACAAAACTATTTTGTAAAACTTTATGCATGAGATGCAAGACTCAAATGGTTTTATTAATGTAAGGGTCAATTTCCAGTTTCACATGGGATCACCTAAACTCAGAAAAAATGTCATAAATAATAATAAAAGTACTCATCAACTATAAAGGATTAGAAATTTCCAAAAGAACCAAGTACACAAAACTATTTTGTAAAACTTTATGCATGAGATGCAAGACTCAAATGATCCGGATATTGTCGTGTTAACGCACACAACCACGACTGCAAGGCCCGCCACCCAGTGACATTAGCCCACCAAAAAGGTCCGCCACCCAGTGACATTAGCCCAAAATACTCCATGTAATGCTATGCAACTTCATGTCATCATTAAAACCCAAAATAAACCATGAAATGCAACTCATCAACCTCTAATATTCTCTAATATTTTATGAACCACAAGCCATTTCTTAGAATCATATATAGTCATCAACATGCCAAATCTAATAATCACATTATTCACAACAGTCAACACAATATGCAATCAAAATAAGAAGTCATACATATAAATTACATAAGATCATTAAATAGAATAAAACATGGAAAAACTAACTCTTTTTAATGGACAAGAATTCTACATCATTTCATAACACTTATTTGGCCTAGTATGATGGTGTGGGGAAAAAGCCCTTACCTTGAGAGCTCTTCTTCCTAGCCAAACTCTAAACCCACGAGGTACTCGTCATGCAAAAGGAGCACAAGCTTCAAAGAATAGACTTAGAAATTGGAGTATGAAAATAAGCAAGAAGAAGAATGAGACACTAGGGTACCTTGGAACTTACACAGATTTTAAGAAGTGGAGATAGAATGGCTCGATATAAACTTAAAAGAATCATTTTGGAAGGAAACAGTGTTGATTATAGCTTTATATGTATTTAAAATGGCATGGCTGAAATAGAAGATTGAAACGCATGACAGACTCAAGGAGAATAAATTGAAAACAAGGTGGTGATTAATTACCATATAAAACCTTATGGCACTGTACGAATCTTGTAGAGAGGTGAGTGCGTATTTTGTTTTGTTTTGTGTAGCAGAGAGTGGGGAATGTTTATGGTCTTTTCCTAATTATGTGTTATCCATCGAAAAATGATTAGGGATACATATATCAATAACCGTCCCTCTTGAACAAAATCAGTAAAATAAAGAAAAGAAAACTAAGTTTATTTTAATTGTGCCACTTATAGCATAAGTATAGGAAGTAGTTGAAACATGAGAGGTGGATTCCTCATCTTTAGGAAGGCATGCATACTAATAAGTTAACAACAACAACAACGTGACCGATGAGAGAGTAGTACTTTGACTCAGCAACAACAAAAGCGAAACTCATGGAGTAGCATAAATTGAGTAGAAATAGGAATGGAGTAACCACACAATAACCCACTTAATAAAAGAATGGTCAAAAACACTATAGAATAAAAAAAAAAATGCATAAGGGATATTAACTTGTTTTGAAAACAAATGCAGAGGGGCATCTTTCACTAATTTTACAAGGAATAATAAGAAAGGGTGAATTGATATTAAGACCCAGACCTAAAACAGCATGGCTTCTAGTGCATATAAATGATTTAGCAACTAAAATAATTGAAATAAATAAACTACTAATACTTGTTTAAAATAAATTATACTAAGGTTTCTACTTATAAAAGGATCATAGGTTATATTTCACCCATAAAATATATAGGCTTTAAAGTCGTAAGAATTTTCTTCTTACACCCATTACGCATAACATTAATAAATTATAAATAAATCTAGAAAAATACTATGAAGGAAATAAATCATGTATATAAAAATATCTAGATGTTACATCATTACTCCCTTAAAATAGTTTCGTCCCCAAGACTAGAAAATCTAAAAAGATTAAGGTAGAATTCCTTCATTTAAATAAGATCGTAGGTATCCTAGAATCATTTCATAAAAGAGAATGGAGATAAAATATTCTTAAACATAAATAGAATAATATAATCATGAATATGTTAAGGTAAATTTGGGGGTCTTACATCAATAGAGTCCCAAATTTTAAAGTCCACTTAAAAAAGCCCCTTTCAAACCCCTAATTCAACAAAATTATTTGGGGTCAAACCCACTATAAAATCTACTTATTTGTGGGTTTAAAAAAGCCACATATTAATTATTATTAAAAGAAAAAGTTTATTTTTCGGTAAAAGAAAAAAGTTTTTTTGGGTAAAAAAAAGTATTTTCCCGATAAAAAAAAGTTTTTATTTTTCGGTAATTTTTTTTTTCTTGGGGTAAAAAAAAGGGTTTTTATTTTTCGGTATTTTTTTTTTTGTTCCGGTAAAAAAAAGTTTTTTTTAGGTAAACAAAAATGTTTCTACAAATTTTGGGGTTTGGGGCCTTTTGATTTTTTTATTTGTGGGCTTGCATGAATGTGAGCCTTTTAATCTTGTGAATTTTCAAACCCCCTTACCGTGTGGGCTAGGGCCAAAACTTCAAGGCCCCATGATATTAACACCTCTAATAGCCAATTTCATTCCAAGCAAATAAGCAAACTAAGGCACTCAAACTTGTGAACCAAATCAACAACAACACAATTTCAACAACAACAACACACCGAAAAAAGAAATTGAAAAAGAAAAAAAAAGTAATGAGAAACATATCATACTCATTAAAATTGTCCATGATAGAACCATCCTTGAGAACCTCAAGGTAGAATTCATTGGCAAGGGCAGAACTCCAAGCAGGCATCTCGAATAAAGATTTGATTTTAGGTATAATTACATTTTTTGTCTAAAATTTATTTTGGTCTTTTTTATTTTGAAAAATTCATTTTATTCATTTCCTTTAACAGTAAGTTGATGTGGCTGTTAGCCTTTTCACGCGGCTTATGTGACACGTCAAAAAATAGATGAGTTGATCATCATCATCTTTCCCAAAATTTGAATTAGAATTGATCTTCCCCGAAATACCTTAGTAATTTGTAAAAATTATTATCTGAATCTTAAATTCCCACTTATTACATCTCATTCATTCATTCTTCAACCTCCAAATTTCATTCTCTCCTTTTACATCCTTACAAAACCATCTTTACCATAAATTAATGGATTCGATGAATTTTTCTCATTTCCAGACAAGGAGTACAAGCTTCTCAAAATACCTGTAAAGCCAAGAAGAAAGAGATAATCCGAGCTTCTCAAAATACCCTCGACCACAACATTATACCCCAAGTTGCACACCGTCCCATCACAATCGAGCATCACAAAACCAGAACCAAGAGTTGTCAACAAGTGGACTGCACCAAAAAATTTGACCACGAGCAGCAATTTGAGACACTTCTAAATTCTGACAGCAGCCATGCATATAGCCCTACGGTCATCTAGTATCCTATGGAACACGACCTCATTGAGTATCATGATTATATTTGATGCTCTTAGAGTATCACAATTATCCAAATAGTCCGGCTAAAATCATGAGAATTTGATTGAGATAATGTGTGTCCTTTTCAATTTAACCAACGATTGTAAGCTAAAATTTGACATATAGAAAAGCACCAACATTAGTATCCACATACGTGCACAGTGGATACCCTGAGAGATTTGAAGAAACTATTCATAACAGTATAAACTTAATTAAATTATATGCAAATATTGAATGATATTCCTTTTGATAAAGAAAACTGGCAGAACACATCTACAAAATAAAGGAATCTATACAAATTTTTCATCTTTATTTACAGAGAAAAATATGGCAGCTTAACAGAAAATATATCTCCCACTTCAGTATAGAGGCTGAGAGTTGATATACCCCAGCTGATTCGAACACAGTTTAAAATATCTAAAGTCGCATTTTCTTCATTTCATCTGACACCTTGAGCACAAAATGGTTAACCAAACGAGTTATAGGAACCCAAAAAAATCAATGCAATTCATCTATGTCCCTGTTAATCTGCTGCAGGCAAAGGAAGATCAATTTTCTAAACATTAAACAAGCTCCTTGTGGCCTTTTTGGTATATATACAAATGTCACCGAAAAGGGTAACAAACTGATATTAATTAGCGTCTGTTGTTCTCTTTTTCCTCCTGTGTTCTTTTCTGCCGTGGCCTTCTTCTATCTACACACACTTCAGGCTCCTTACTGACAGATTCATCAGACTTACCAGCAGCGTTCCTATCCCAAAATGGCACGCCACCATTTGATGATGATGCCTTTCGTACAGTCCTTGGTATTTTCACAGGTGAGTCTGGGTCCACAAAGTTACACTCTGCCTTGGGAGCAGAGGCAGCATATTCTGGTTTAGATCTAGGTAATTTTGGTGGTATCTTGAAAGCGACATTTGGTTCATTGGTGTTGTTGTTGTTGTTAAATTGTTTCTTGGGTTTGGGGACATTGGAATTCTCTGATTGCAAGGAAGGTGGTGGTAGATTTGGAACAAGAATTATAGTGGCTTTCTGCAATTTCTTTTTCTTATTACCATCGGCATTATTAGATTTGACCTACAATCAAAGACAGACATAGTATACATACAGTCACAAATTAGTCCGTTGAAACTGCTCTCTTTATTATTCTTAGAACTAACACACCCAGTTATATTTAGACATGTCATCCACTTTCTTAATTCATTTTACTTGATAACCGGTTCTATCTTTTTAATGTTTACCATTTATTTTATTTGTTATTAAATTAGATTTTTACTTTTAATCTTCTCGTCACCCTCCCACAAAAACAGACACACTCTCTCTGCAAGTTCTCTCTCTCGCAGGTTCTCCTCTCTGTCAAAACAATGGTTACTTTCATCCAACCCAATTGAATAAAACTAATTTCTATAAGCTGGATTTACTTGCTGATTGTCCTGCTATATGGTTGCTTTCACTCATCTTCTCTGAAATCTGTTATACCAATATAACAACATAACTTTTTTTTTGAACAAGAATATAACAACATAACTAAACAAATCTGCTTTTAAAAAAACACAACAAGAGGAAGCAGAGACGTGATCATAAGGAAATGGTTACGAGATGGGTCAGATCGAAAGATGATAGGGCTTTGAGTAACACAAATCAGAAAGAGTTATGGACAGATCGGAAGGGAAATAGTGGTTGACAGATCTGAAGAAGAAAGAGCCATGGATGTTTTGTTTTGCATTTTTTCCTCAAAGCCATAGAGGAGAAGGAGGAGTTCGAGTTAATTTCTTAAAAAAAAAAAAAAATGGTTTAGCAACTTGTTGGGCCGGTTTCAGTAAAACAAATAAAATAAGGTGATGATGTGGCTAATTATGATTGGTGTGTGTTAAAAGAGTGTGTTAGTGGGTGTGACCATAACATTTCTCTTATTTTTATTCTCTTATTTAGTATCTTTAGGGAGAGAAATACTTACAAGATCACAAACATAAACAAAAAATGTTTAAGCACAAACACAAAAATGGAAAAGATTGAGAGAAAATTATTGAATCACGTGATTAATATCTTTCTCATTTATATTTCTCTATTTATGGTGAGTGTGCCCAAACATTTTTATTGTAAAACTTTCTCCTTTAGGAAAACAATCCTTAAATACAGAATTAGTGATATGTTGCTGACTAATTATTAAAGGGCACAAGTTAGTATTTTCTATTTCTAAATATGAAGTTTTTCTTGTGACCAATATTGAAAGCAAAGTTGGTCATGATATTTTGGAATTTTTGAAGTATATATTTACAAATTTTTGTTTCTAAAAAAAATAAATTCAAATATATATTCGACCAGACACCCACTTGTTTGACTAGTTACTCATTAACGTAGTATTTTAATCTAGTTGATTATAAGAAGTAGATGTGATTTCAAGTACTTCAATTATAATAACGAGAATGAAATGAAAAAGTGAGATGATTAAATCCCAAAGCAAAGAATTTTTTTTAAAACTGACGCTAACAAGTGTCGTAAGAGTTTGGTTTTCTAATCAAAATTCAAAAAACAAATTATTGAAAATTATAGTTTTTGAAATAACTGCTAATGCATTGAAATAAAAAGTTTCTAACGTTGATCTCTTAATAAATTTCTTATGGGCGCTAGAACCAAAACCTTGCTTTAACATACTAATACATGATGTAAATCCATTTGTAAGAATAAAAATGTTTAATTATACTTGAATCATTTTCAAATTAATACATTATAAATATAATTTGATAAAAAAAATATTCAGATGCATTTAAATGTTAATTTATACTAGTAATTATTAAGCTTTTAAAGTTTAAATAAGAAAAAAGAATTGACTTTTTAGAGGATGATGAGTAATGAGTAACATGCACCTGTGTATTTCCTATGTCAGAGAGAGGTTTTCTGGGGCCTTGATCACTGTTTGCCTCGGCAGGCCTATCAGCTAGTGCTGCATGAAGTAATTCTGCGCCTTGAGTAGCCAGATGTAATTCAGATTGCATTGGCTCCAGCGACTCATCTAAGGTTGATGCTCTGTTAGCACACTTGGTTGCGAGGCAACTGCAAGAACTCCCACAACTATTCCCCATAGCTTTGCACTCGCATTTTGTTGTCTTGCACGTTGAGCTTTTGCTACAAGAACAACAATTACCTCCAAATCTATTACTCAATTTGTCATTGAAATCTTCTGAACGTCTGCTTTTAGATTCCCTTTTCCCAACCCTTAATTTTCCTGATTCTTTCCACTCATCATCTGTTTCCTCCACATCATAATCATCTGATTCCGTCTCATCAGATATATCCATATCCTCCTGTAGAAGGGTAGACCGGCGGAGTTCCTAAAGGTAAAATAAGTAGCAGTAGTGACTTAAACGATAACCGTATACTCATTACTGCAGAAATAAAAGCCTTTGTAGGCATGTAGCTATAGGCGAGCTACTCAATACTAACATGCGAGATTTACCTGTTTGCACAAGTCATAATTGTGACCTCCAGCATTCAAGTCAGAATATTCTGAATTCCCTGGATATTCTGAGTATCTTTTCAAAGCTGCACTCTGCCACAAAGTTCAAATGATATGTGAAAAAGTCTTTTAAGAATAAAATGCTAAATAATTGAGGAATCAAAGTGCTAAATTAGGTAGGAATCAGGATAGTGCTTGAATTCTACAGAGTATGGCTAAACTTGTAGTGAGGGAATATTTACAAGCCATTTGCATAATGTTTCATCTGAATGATGCTATATAGGTAAATAAACACACAAACCTGCAATTTCAGCTTATGAGTAAGTTCGGCATTTATCATTTCCAACTGTCGAAGTGAGTAGCTTAGCCTTACTAATTTTTCTTTTAGATCTCTTATTTCCATGTCCTTCTCTCTGCAAATCACTTCCTTATCTCTCAATGAACATCT
>Ga0315915_1007076_pt1 | contig 13533 bp, 3 predicted proteins | sample MpolbnodulesMG_FD_207738 | JGI IMG/M metagenome (GOLD analysis project Ga0315915, IMG submission 207738) | Medicago polymorpha root nodule microbial communities from Los Angeles, California, United States - branched nodules | ecosystem: Host-associated > Plants > Roots > Nodule | place: USA... | reverse complement strand
CTGAGTTACTACAACACAAGCTTCCTCTTGATAAAGTGGAAGTAGGTGACTTTAGGATTCCAAGGTTCAATATTTCATTTGAACTTGAAACTTCTGATATGTTAAAGGAGCTTGGTGTGGTTTTACCTTTCACTAATGGAGGGTTGACTAAAATGGTGAACTCTCCTGTGAGTCAAAACCTTTATGTTTCCAAAATATTCCACAAGTCTTTCATTGAAGTAAATGAAGAAGGCACCAAAGCTGCTGCGGCCACCGCCGCAACTTTACTATACGGAAGCTCCTTGAGTCTTCCAACAGACATAGACTTTGTAGCTGACCACCCATTCTTATTTATGATCACAGAAGATTTGACCGGAACTATCGTCTTTGTTGGGCAGGTGCTCAATCCTCTTGTTGGATGATCTTAGCAAGTCACACTATATTGGATTGCTAATAGATAAATAGGGAACTTATTTTCTAATATTTCATATGTGTTTATGATGAAGATAGTCTTATATTGGGATATGATCCATGTCTTGGTGATATTTTTAGCTTATTTTTCCTGACAATATGATGTTAGTAAAATGGGAATGTTGAGAGATATTACCTACGTTTTTACATGTTCATGTATGTTTTTTTTTAGAAGAGTTCATAATTGTGTATGTTAATAATTTTTGACAGACTTCCTCTAATTTCTTTAACAGCTCATGATAATAGGAAGGATAGAAAATCAGAAGGATAATAATAGTGATAAACATTAAAACTGGTTGGCCACACTCACATTTAACAAAATGCCTTAATCACACCCACTGCATAACACTCTTTAGTCTTCACGTTGTGTTCCTCCCTTCACTCAAATATTCTGTTTTTCGGTAAGTGTTTGTGAAATCAAATTACGATCTGTATTTGTATAAAGATTAATGATGAGAAATTAAAGATGGTGCTTAAATTGTAGATGATAGTTTTATCATGAAACTTTTGGGATTATGTTACTTTAAAAACGTTGTACCTTCCAAATGATTGAAATTTGTTACTTCATTGCTGGAAATTGGAATGGTCAATCTTTGGGTTACATTTTTGTCTGTCACAAATTCAGAACTGCGTGAGACAATTGTGTATTTTGATTTTGAACAGATTCAGTTTTAGGAATGTCATGGACATCCCTGATTATCCATTTTTCCAAACCAATCCCAATTCATATTTTTAGGAATAATGCACAAACTGCAACAATTTATTTTCTTATAATCTTTAATAAATCCAATATTCACATCCATAAAGGTTGCTAAGTTGATCCCGTAAACTCATATGGTAGGAAGGCTTCACGGACAATTCATATGTTGGAACACATATTCAAACATTCATCCTTGTTTTTGAATTTTACAGAACTTGCAGAGCATTAATCCTCAAGAATATTCTAAAGGCAAGTATTGGGGAAAACAAAGTACATCTTAAGAGTTTTATTTTGTTCAGTCCAAACCTAACTAATGTAATTGATTTATTCAAGCTGATGGCTGAAAGGTCTTTGAATTGATTTCTTTTATCCACATCTTTTCAATTTGTGTATCTTTTTAGGCTTAAACTAATTCTTTGATGAAACATCGACAAATTCTATTGTATCATCTGTTGCCAATGATATAAAATTTGAAAGGAAATCAACATCTAAGTCTTTCTCTATAAGCAATATTATGTATATCATTATTTGGTTTGATGCACACAAATATCACATGACTCAGTCATATGTTTCATTAACATGTTTTTCCCGTTGCATATGAATAACAATGGAGTTCATGAATATTAACAATATGACATGTGGATATGAACTATGGATATAATTTTCTAATCTATAGATATGAAAAAGCATATATTATAATCGGTGAATTTACAGAGTCGAAGGGCTTGATCCCAACAATTAGACTTAAAGAGATTGCTAACGTTACCTTTTTAGTTTTTCTTCTTTAACTTTGAAGTATCATGTGACACTGGGAGCTGGTTTACAATTTTTAATTTATTTTTAGGAATAACTACTTTCTCTCTCTAAAACATTTTTCTCCGACCTCTCTCTAGATCTCCACCGTTGCCCTCCTCCCTTCCAACCCAAATATCTTTGTCACGATGTAGCTCCAGTTGCTGTGTGGTGCGAAATTGGCTTTTGATCGTCTACATCACTCAGTCACCAGTTTCTCTTAGCGATCGCTCTTCTATCGTTGGCTGGTTTGTGGTGGTGCTGGTGCGCAGTTACTCGTAGTGGTTTTCGGGGACCCTCCTGGATGGATGGTTCGCAGGGGTAGATCTAGATTCAGATCTGTTCTCCATCCTCCATCATTGTTCGGGTTTTGCTTTTTCGGCGGCGGTATTGGGTGGTGTTGGTAAATGTCTGATTCGTTGCATGCTTGATAATGATGTTTCAAAATGAACTTGTATTTTCTTGTTGAATGATGTGGTAATGATATAAATGATTAATATTTATCTCTTATTTTCATATAAGAGTAACAAAAATAGAGCAAAAATGGAGTTAGAGAAAATGAGAACATTAAAGAAGTCTAGGGAAGAGAGAAAGAGATGACATGTATGTGTGAAAGAGAGATAGAGAGAATATGGAGGAGAGAGAGAAAAATATAAAAGAGAGAATGAGAAACTGACAGTTTTAAACAAAAAATTGTTTTATAAATTTTTTAAGTGTTAATTCCACAAAATGCACAAATCATTCGGGGGGGGTTAACTCTCAAACAACATTTTTGTGTGTTTTTAAAGGTTCCGAATATAATTCACGATAAAGAGCAAATAGAAGGGTTAAAAGAACAACCATAGAGAGTTTACATTATTGGACTGAAAGGTTGCTTTGATTTATATGAACGTGTATAAGATATTTATAACATTTGGTCAACCATTGTAAAACATTTTTGAAAAGTTTGATATCTCTACCATGTGATATAATTTATTTTCTGTAATATATAGTTGCTTTTTATTTTTGGAAAAAGATTGATAGACATCCAAAATTCATCTACACTTTGAACGTGAGACCATCACATATAGGAAGAGAGATAAAGAGAGAAATTAAAATGATATTTTTTTTTTGAAAGGAAATTAAAATGTTAATGAGTGGATAAAATTTAGGGGGTTTAATTTGTTTTCCCATTTATACCCCTTACAACTTCTAAGTTGAAATATTTGTCATCCTCACCCCAAATTTTTAATTTTTTTTATTATTATAGAAAAGAAAAAACAAATAATTTTGCTATCACTTGTAGTATGACGTCATCAACCACACATATCAACATTGTATAGCGAGATCTTCTTAAATGCAATAAGCTCTTGAAACAAGAAGAGTGCAGTTTCCTCGCAAAACAATGACCATTGCCAAACATCTTTTCTTGCTCGTAGTTTTGCTCAGCGTCTCCATTATCTTTCACATTTCAATCATTCAATTCAATTCAAAAACGAATAGTATTATTGGCTTCGATGAGACTCCCACACATGAACATCGTCAGCTTCTTGACTTCCTCCGATCCCAATCTGCCATTAACCAAACCAACGTTTCCCTCACAATCGCCAAATATCTTTTCACAAAAGAATCTCATAAAGAAAAAAATATCGTGTTATCACCATTGTCAATCCAAGTTGTGCTCAGCGTCATAGCTGCTGGATCTGAGGGTGCCACTCAACAACAACTTCTCGACTTCCTTGGCTATAAATCCATTGATCAGCTAAACTTCTTCGTTTCTCAACTCGTTTCCATCATCCTCTCTGATGCCGCTCCCTTTGGTGGTCCTCGCCTCTCTGTTGCCAATAGTGTGTGGGTTGAACAAACCCTTCCCCTTCAACCTTTCTTCAAAGAAACTGTGTCTACTCATTATAAAGCAACTTTGTCTTCCGTTGATTTCAAGAACAAGGTATGTATTGTATATCTCCCTTTCTTTACTCTTTTCTACCATCCAACTGTTTAAGATTTAAATTCTTTTATTGCAATACTTTTGAAAAGAACTCAATTGATTGTTAATTTGATATGGTTTTAAAGGCTGTTGAAGTGATCAATAAAGTGAATTTATGGGCTGAGAAAGAGACAAACGGTCTTATTAAAGAAATTCTTCCTCAAGGGTCGGTTGACCACTTAACCATACTCATCTTTGCAAATGCACTGTACTTTAAAGGAGCGTGGACCGATAAGTTTGATGCTTCCAAAACGAAAGACTATGATTTTCACCTTCTCAATGACAGATCAGTCAAGGTTCCCTTTATGACCAGCAAGAAGAAGCAGTTTATTAGAGCTTTTGATGGTTTTAAAGTTCTTGGTCTTCCTTATAAGCAAGGCGAAGATAAGCGTCAATTCACTATGTACTTTTTTCTTCCAAATGCAAAAGATGGGCTGCCAGCTTTGCTTGAGAAGCTGGCTTCTGAATCTGAGTTACTACAACACAAGCTTCCTCTTGATAAAGTGGAAGTAGGTGACTTTAGGATTCCAAGGTTCAATATTTCATTTGAACTTGAAACTTCTGATATGTTAAAGGAGCTTGGCGTGGTTTTACCTTTCACTAGTGGAGGGTTGACTAAAATGGTGAACTCTCCTGTGAGTCAAAAGCTTTATGTTTCCAAAATATTCCACAAGTCTTTCATTGAAGTAAATGTTAAAGGAGCGTGAGTTCAAATGATTATTTCCTAGCCACCTGATACTTGTCTTTCTTAGGCAACAAGTATTTAACATTTCACAGGTCTCTGTTGAGTTCAATTCACGTGCACTGATCATTGGTACTTCTCATAAGTCTTGAAAATTTTCCTCACTCAATTTAGGGTTCATCCCCCCCCCCCTCTCCAAAATCATCTCACATATATATGATATGTAAATTGATTATTCATCTTGATCTTCATAGTAATAAATTTCCTTCATCTTTTATGATGAGCACTGATCACGTTAGAGATTCTCAACCTCAATTGCTCATATATAGCTCTGTGTTCAGATAAGCACCGCTACAGTTGCGCAGCTTATGCTCTTAGACTTCAAGGCTGGAACCACCAGTGGAAGGTTGCAAGATTCACCGCATTCTCAAGGTTCTACTTATTATTGTTGAATATAGGAATTTCGCTCTTCTTTTTTCTAAAAAATTTGATTTCATTTTATGCTCGATTGATGTAATGATTGTAGAAGGCTTGTATTTTCTGTCCTTGTGTAATCTATATTACTTGTTTCAATTATTGTTTTTAATTTTTTTTATTAAGATCTATGAATGTAATTTAATGTTAGTTTCTTTGATTTCATAATTTGTAAGACTTCTATGTTCTAAGGTTTGTTGCTTATGATCAATAAGTTGTTTGGTTTTCCTTTATTCTCGTTTTCTCAATTTAATTGAGCAGTATTTTGGGTTTTTTTTTAACATAATTTCTTATATCAGGAGTGTAGAAACTTTTTGGCAAAATCTATATGCCACAAATCATGTCTAAATAGAAACTTCTCTCAAATTCTTATGCTTGTTCATATTGTTGATATTTTAATTGTTGAATGCAAGGTTCGAGTATAGATTGTCATAGCAGATGTTTCACTCATTTCAATAAACTATAACAAGTTAAAAAAAATTGAGCTCGTGTTAAGGAATAACTTTTGTAACAAATGAACAAATAAATATTTTTCTTTTGATTGTGCCTGTTTTGAAAATCTGCACTGTTTGGATATAGCTTTGTAAACTTACACAGTAGTTAGATTACATATGTATAGAATTTAGAAATTGTAATACTAATATAATGATTTTGTGTTAAATTCAGAAGTCCTGGTCCAACACTCCCACAATTAAGGTTATTGATCCTCTATTAAGGATATTCTGATATGAAAATCAGTGAATGCAATACTAGTACTATTACCTCAACCATTCTTGTGGAATTCATTGGTTTGTTTAGTTACATGTAGATTTTATATTTTCATTTAAAAGATTAATCATAAGGATTTGTAGATGTATAATTATATAATGATTATGCATCTCATCTGCAACCTGTGTAGGAGATGCATGGAAGATGATGGTTGGTGCTGTTAGATCGATTCTGCAGGAAAGTGAGTAGGAAGTTCTGAATTCTTTAACTAACTGCCTTCAATAATGAATGAGGTATGTCGTATCTGTTGATTCATTAGATTATGTGATTCCAATTATTTCACTAAGTAACTAGTGGTATATATGTGTTAAAGGTAAAACCTTAGATTTAGATTTTATTGTTCGATCTAGTTGTCACAAATATTGTCTTAATGCCTTTCTCATTGTTATTCCTTGTGTATACATAGAGGTTACAAGGTTATACAAGTAATTGAAGAAAATAATTACAATTAATGAAAACAAATCAATTTCTGAGTTGTGTCCTTATTTCTAGGAACAAACTAATAAATATAATAAGAAGAACAAGTCAACTTATTCACATCCCCCCTCAAACTGATGCGGCTGGACAATGAGCATCAATTTGCCAACAAGAAACGAATGACGTGGGCACGGAACAAGCTTGGTAAGAATATCTACAATTTGCAATTGAGCACCAACATGAGGAAATGATATTAGTCGGTCATCATAGGTGTCACAGATTGAATGACAATCAACTTCGATATGCTTGGTGCGTTCATGAAAAACGGGATTTGCAACGAGTTGGATGACACTTTTATTGTTAGCATAAAGCGAGGTTGGCTCTATTTGAGGAAATCCAAGTTCATCCAAAAGACCACGGACCCAAATTATTACTGAGCAAGCAGCAAACATGGCACGATACTCAAATTCAGTAGATGATTTAGAGACTCTCACTTGTTTCTTACTTTTCCATGAGATCAGTGAAAAACTAAGAAACATGCACCAACCATTGACAAAGTGTCGAGTATTAGAGCTTCATGCCCAATCAGCATCACTATAAGCACTCAACGTAGGAAAATTTTCAACGGAAAAGAATAGACCACAATGAGAGCTTCCCTTCAAGTAACGAATTATACGGCAAACTGCTGCCAAGTGAAGATGACGAAGAGAATGCATGAATTGACTTACTTGCTGAACATCAAAAGATATGTTAGGGTAGGGGTGGTAATAGGCCAGACCGCCCGTCAGGGGCCTATGACCCAACCTACTTAAAGTTCGGCTCGGCCGAACTTGTTTATTAAATAAGTTAGGCTCAAACTTTTTAAAAAAACGCATTAATTTAAATAGGTCAGGCTAACGCTTATAGAAAAGCCTACTAGGCCTATCAGGCCTGTCCATATATGTGTAATTATATACTACATATAATACACGCGTATTAGCCTTTACAAATACATTATATAAAACACGCGTATTAGCCTCTACAAAATAGATGCGCTAGATCTACAAAATTTTATTGGATATACATACAATATATGTGTGTGTGTGTGTGCGAGCGCGTGTGTGCGCGCAAACATGCGCACGCACACACTAATAAAGTGGGGAGAAAATGGATGTCCATGCTTTACAAAATTTTATTGACCTATTAGCCTTTTAAAAAATATATGTTTATTAACTTTTATATAAATAGGTAAAATTTATATTTAAAATTGTTAGTACAAATAGGCTTTTAGACAGGCTAATAGGTCAGGCAGATTTTTAAATAGACCAAGTCAGGCTTAAAGTGAAGCATTTGACAGGCTAATAGGCCAAACTTAGGTTTTAGTTTCTTCAACTAGGCCTACCCTATTTAAGCAAAACCCGGCTCGGCCCAACCTATTACCACCCCTGTATTTGGGCGAGTCTTCGTCAAATAATTAAGACTACCCACAAGTTGTCAATACAATAAAGGATTAGGCAAGAAATCACCATCATCACCCGATTAGAGACCAGCCATAGAAATCAAATATGTGGCATACTTGTGTTGATGGAGGAAGATGCTCTTAGATGTAGAATGAACCTCAAGACCAAAAAAATAATGTAAGTTACCAAGATCTTTCTTACGAAAAGAGGTTTTTAATTGTTCTTTAAGTATTTGAAAGGAAGCATTATCAGAACTTGTAATAACCATGTGATCAACATACAAAACAAGCAGGACAATTCATATAGACGTACTATGAATAAATAGAGATGAATCATATTGACTCAGAGTAAAAGATAACCCAAGTAGAGTGGAGCAGAATTTCCATATCATGTTTTAGGCGCTTGGTTTTGGAAAATGGGTGAAGCATGGCGCTTGTTCTATATCCAAATTTAAAGTGCTGGACTATTTTACGCTTTTCCTAAATATCAAAGTTAGGGTATATATATTCTAAATGCATTGGGTAACCAAAACACTAGACCAAGTACAACAAACACCTATGATTATAAACAAGTTGAGAAGGTCAGAAATAAGGTTATTGATGGAAAAAATTCCAGAACTTCGTTGTCGTTAACCAAAACTTAGCGGACAGGTGTATTTGAATGAAGTTGGATTGTGTGAACATGATGGAATAAATTTTCCTAAAAAAAAATGATGGAATAAAATATGATCTGTTGTTACTAGGTTCGATTACTTATCTTGCCAATTCTTAACAACAATTCATTATGTTTCTGTTTTCAATTCGACTATTTAAAAAACATGAGTTAGTTGAAAGGTTTGTAATTAATCAATAATCCACCACCCCTTGAAAAAAAAACTTAATAACAATTTTGATCTCGCATCTTCACTCACTCGCGAAATTGGTCTCCCCATTTAAAATCATTCAATTTCAGTCCCTTTCACCTATTTTTAGACTAAAAAAATGATGATTTGACATATTTTAAATGACATATTATACAATATGATGATGTAGAATGACCAATATTCATACGGGTGTAAGTGGTTCGGACAAAACCAACAAAACCGAAAGTCCAAACCAAACCGAAAAAATATCCAACCTTGTTTGGTTCGGTTTGAAACCAATCCGAACCAATCGAAACCGATCTAAGTTTGGTTTGGTTCATGGTTTTTCATTTCGAGATCCGTGAAACAGATGAACCAATTCGATGATAACCACACTCCTTATTTTACTAATATTATCCTACCTCACACAAACTTATGGTTAGACCCAAAATTAAAATCCAACATAAAATACTTTTAAATTCATTCACTTTCTCTCTTCGTCATCTTCATCTCATCTCAACTCTTTCATTTCAACTAAAAAAGAAACCCTAACTATCAACCACACCAAACTCATTGTTCATCGTCACCGGTCACCGCTGAGATTGTTCATCTCTTTGTTAGTTTTATCATGTTTATTCCATTGATTTATACTCATTATATTTTATTGTTTTCCATGTTCATTTTATATGTCATTGATTTATACACGTTTTCCATGTTCTTTTTGAAATTTTTGTGTTTGTTGATGAATGATGCATGTATGGATCATGAATGATTTAAATATTTGAGTTTGATGAAGTTGTTTTTGAAGAATGATGGATGAATGAATCTTGGATCATGTGTATGAAATATTGAGTAAGGTTAGTTATAAAAAGTTGTTTGAAAAATAGAGAACATAAAAAAAAACAAAATATGAAATACAATTATACAAAGTTTTATGAAATATTTTGTGAGAATACGATTTTTTTTTTAATTATATTTTTAAATAAACCGATCAACTGAACCAATCCAAACCGATAAAGGTTTCATCGGTTCGGACATTTTTTTGACTAAAAACCAATCCAAACCGAACCGTTCCACCCCTAAATATCCACTTGATTACATAAAAACTTCTTAAAAACCTCAATTTAAATATGATACATCATCATTTTATAAGTATACAAACCTGAAACTTAAAGAGGGATCAAAACGATGTGATTTTAAAATAGGAGGGACCAATTTTGTGAGGGAGCGAGTCAAAATAGGGGACTAAAATTGTACTTTAAGTAAAAAAAAGTGAATAATCCAACACAAACAATTTTCTAAAATTTGGTGCTATGAAAATTGTATGTGAAATGGCTTGTATATGGCACAATAAATCTAGTAAAAAAAATCTTTAAATGTAACATAACACCTTTTTTTTAAGGACCTATTTCTATATTGTACATGTTTGGTTTGTGCAAAATAAATACCGGTAGAAAGGACTCTCTAATATGAACTCACTCCAACGACGGACTCTTGTATTTTTAATAAATTTTAATAAAATATTATTTTTATAAGTTTAAATTAAATTCTTTTTGAAAGGTTCATATTTGTCATCTAAAATTGCTATCAAGAATTAGTTTCTTTCATATATGTATATGTATAATGCATACCCTAATTGCTTTTATATATGCTAATAAAATTAATATTTATATATGCTAATAAAATTAATATACTTTAATGCTATTTTTTAGAATTCAAATGCAAGCATAAGGTATACTCATTCTCATATTGTGTACACCATCTTAAGATGAGCAGGCTGAACTAAGTTACTATATGTGGACTACAAAATGGAATTTTTAATTGTGCCATAAAAGCTATTAACTTGTGTCGTCTCCTATTTTTTATTTTTTTTTTACAAACTCACAGGGTCGCTAAAAACGTAAAGGGTGAATCTGCGAACAAACTCACAACAGTCAAATTAATAGTATACAACGGCAAAATGCCTACAAATAATATGATAAAATCTAAATCACCAGAATAGTCATGCTTCCGGATCTGCAACGTTAACGTTCAAATCATTGATTGAATCTATTTTTTATAAGCTATTTTTTAGAATTTAAATGCAAGCATCTTCAAGGCATATTCATTCTCATTCTCATATTGTATACCATCTTAAGAAGAGCAGCCTGGACAAAGTTACTATTTGTGGACTACAACAAAAGGGAATTTTTAATCGTGCCATATAAGCTATTAACTTGTATTGTCTCCTAATTTATTTACATTTTATAAGCAAATAAAACTTTGATTCCCCTAAAATTAGTTGATACATTTATGAATTAACACAATCATAATGATAAACTTATTTGATTTTATATACGATATATATAACATAACTTCCTTCAAAAAAAATCCTTTAAAAAAAAACATAACTTAAAATAAAAGATTAAAAGAACCATGTGATTGGTTCAAATGGTTAATGTGCCTTTTAGAAAGAATTGTTCACCCTAATTCCATTCTTGGTGGAAACAATTCTTATTCAAACTTTACTTATCCTCCGGTCGAACTCTGAATTATTATGACATCTTTCTCTAAGAACCGTAGGATTAAAAAAAAAAAAACTACTCTCATGTCACACAAAAAGTACTAAATTTCTTCTTGATTTTGTTTTTAGATTAATTTCCTTATCCAGCTATGATGTGGATTTGATAAATTTAAATATTCAAAAACTTTAAAATATTATGGAAAAATTAAATTATAATATTCAGAATTAAGATTAAGACTTCTTTAATTTCATGTGTATATGACTTTTTAATTTGAGAAATGATATTTGTACATCTATCTAATAACAACATTGGTGACAACCTTGTTTTTCTCACTTTTTATTGGTCAAAAACAATGGAGAGAAAAAAGGAAGAGAGAGAATAAAAACATCATGTAAGTATGAGAAAGAAAATTGTAATTGTCAAAAAATTGTCACAAAATAGTTGTACAAATATCATTTCTCTATTAATTTTCCACAATGACATGTGTCTTCATCATGGTAGGCATTGCAAACAAATCCGCAACCATATTTAGAAAATGGGGGATAAGGACGGATAAATGTGATACCCGTCCCACCCCCACCCGACCTACTTACATTCACACTGATGTAGGAGGGTTTTCATAGTATTTTGTTATTTCGGTCCAATTTTATTATTTTTCTATTTTTGTTTCAGTTTGTTATTTTCATCCCATTAAGGTTTTTATTATTTCCTATTTAAGTTTAAAAGTTGTAGGCTAAGAGGTAACTTTTATTCATTCAATAATAATTTGTGAGTTTTCTCAATTTCTCGTGGATTCCAAAACCCTGTTTTCACAGGTTTGTCGCTTGCAAACTTGTATCTTTTCAATCTAGGTTTAGCGCTTGCTAGCCTACGATTTTGATTGCATCACATACACTTATATTTACTAACCTTATGACTTGTTTTCTTTAAATGGTACAATTTTACCCATTGTTTTTTTTTATAAATATAAGTCTTGATTGATTTTAGTTAAATTGTACAATTTAATTATTAGTCTTTGATGCTTTTTTTTGGGTTAATAGCAGTTTTAGCCCCCTAAATTTCAAGAAGTTGCGATTTTGGCCCCCTAAGAAAAAAAACTACAAAATCGTCCCCTAAGTTTTGCCCCGTGGCAATTTTGGCCCTAGGCCAATTTTGACTCGGTCAACGCACACGTGAATGTCACGTGTGTATTTATTTATTTTTTAAAAAAAATTAATTAAAAAAATAAAATAAAAATATTTTTTAAAATAATTTAAAAATAAAAAAAATCTTTTTTTTATTTTTTAAATAATCAAAAAATAAAAAAAATACTTTTTTTAATTACAAAAATAAAAAAATTATTTTTTAAATAATTAAAAAAAATACACGTCTGCGTTGACCGAGTCAAAATTGGTCTGGGGGGCCAAAACTGCCACATGGCCAAAACTTAGGGGGCGGTTTTGTAGTTTTTTTTCTTAGGGGGCTAAAACTGCTATTAAACCTTTTTCTTTTAGAATTTAGGGGAGTGTATTGGATCATGATTCGCTTCTGCTTTTCATTCACAATGGTCAACCTACAACTTTGCTATAATTGTTTCAAAATGACAAATAAAGACCACATATACACTATTAAACGATTTTGTTTGATTTCCATGACACTAAAAAGAACAAAAGCATATGATTTATCTAAGAAAAAATTATTTACGATATGAAATTAACTTCTTTATTTGGTGATGGTTCAATTATGATTTAAGTTGATCCGATATTTTTTCTAATACTAAAAATTGTTTTTTTATTTTTTTCAATAAAAAAATGAATCTCAATTTGTTCTATACTAAAAATAATATTGAATGCATTAATTGAGACAAAAGTCTATCAAAATGTATACATTAATTATGAATCAATTGGGTTTTATAGGCAAAAGTTACCCATTATTCACCCTAAAATTAAGTAAATGTCAATAAAACTTGCATAAATGGTGTAAATTTTAAAACTCAAAATAACAACAATTCCTAATAACATTATAGTCGACTCATAAATGTTTTTTTAGAGAAGTGATCCAAAATGACGAGTAGTTTCAATGTACTTCTTCCGTTTATAATTATACGTCATTCTATTAAAATTTGTTTGTTTTAAATTATATGTTGTAATATCAGTGATCATTAATGCTTATTTTTCCATTATGTTCTTTACTATTTATCACTTTATATTTTTACAATTCTTTTAATTTATGTTTTTCATACCAATGATGAATGATATTTTTGTAAAATAACTTATAATTACTCTTTCTATACAATATTAATTACATTTATTAATATATGTAAAATTGCAAGAATGACATATAATTTATAACAGATAGAATAGTTTGTTGATATAATGAAGTTTTCATACACCCTCGGACCACTATTAGAAGCCAAAATTCATTTTTCAAACACAAATTCAATAAATGATGTATGTGGTCTATATGTAGACCATATACATCATTTATTGAATAAACCTATAACGTTGAATTTTCCTTATAA
>Ga0315915_1007072_pt1 | contig 13535 bp, 17 predicted proteins | sample MpolbnodulesMG_FD_207738 | JGI IMG/M metagenome (GOLD analysis project Ga0315915, IMG submission 207738) | Medicago polymorpha root nodule microbial communities from Los Angeles, California, United States - branched nodules | ecosystem: Host-associated > Plants > Roots > Nodule | place: USA... | reverse complement strand
TCCCCTCCCCTCACCTTACTTATACACCTTACTTATTCACTTAAGTGAATAAGTAAGGTTAAGTGAATAAGTAAGATGTATGTGGTTCGAACTTTCTCCTTATATATCTTACAAATGTTCATGAGGACTTCTTAACTCTATCTCTATGTACTTGGTTTTTTTTTCTTTTGTTATTTGTTTTTTGAACAAAGCTAATTAAGGATTGAGTGTGTGCAAGTGAAATGATTTTTACCTTTGAAGTTTTACATATATATTTCGTTTTTTAGTTGTGGGTCAATCTCCATATTCGTCAACCCACTTTATTAATTTTTGTTATCAAACTTTTTTTGCTATTTGTGACATATGATTGTCGTGATTACAAAATAATTGTAGGTCGTCGATTGGACAATGAAGATTTGGCCCAAATTTAAGACCATAGGACCATCCATACCATCAAAGTTCTTAGACAAAAGACTTAAAGATGATGAAGATTACGGCGCTGCACAATTCAAAACTAATGAAAAATGCATGGAATGGCTAAATGATAAACCAAAAGGATCAGTTGTTTATGTTTCTTTTGGAAGTATGGTAAGTCTTGATGAGGAGCAAATACAAGAATTAGCTTATGGTTTAAGAGATAGTGGAAGTTATTTCTTATGGGTTGTTAGAGCTTCTGAAGAGACTAAGCTCCCAAAAGATTTTGAAAAGGAGTCAAAGAAAAGCTTAGTAGTGACATGGTGTCCTCAGTTAAAGGTTCTAGCTCATGAGGCAATAGGGTGTTTTGTAACACATTGTGGATGGAACTCCACGTTGGAAGCATTGAGCTTGGGAGTTCCAACTATTGCAATACCACAATGGTCAGACCAAAGAACCAATGCGAAGTTTATTGCTGATGTTTGGAAGATGGGAATCAGAGCTCCTATTGATGAGAAACAAATTGTGAGGCAAGATAAATTTAAGAATTGTATATTGGAAATAATGGAAGGTGAGAAAGGCAAGGAGATTAAGAGCAATGCCACACAATGGAAGACTTTGGCTGTTGGAGCTTTTGTGGAGCATGGAAGTTCTCAGAAAAACATTATAGAATTTGTGAGTAGCTTGATCAATGTGGTGCATTGACTCACAAATTATTAAGTCTAGTATTTTTGTTGTCTAATCATATTTATTTTGTTTAAGATTGTAGAAGGATTTGCGTACCTTAATTTGTATTCTGTTTAAAGTATTTTTCTTATATTAATGGATAATGATTAGGTTTTTTAAAGAGCTTAGTTGACTAGTGAAACATCACTACATTGTTTTGAATCTTCATCTATTATCATTCAAATTCATTCAATCTGATCTTATCGAAAGCTTCTCTCTCTAAAAGAAAATTTTCTCTGACCTCTCTCTAAGAAGCCAACCCTCACCTTCCTCCTTTCCAAACATTGTCTTTCACGATGTAGATAGTGGTGGTGGTGGTGGTGGTGGTGCGACGGTGGTTCGACCACCCGTATCACCTTGTGTCGTTGTCCTCACGGCAGTGCTCTCGTCGGCGTCTCCCGTTTTCAGCGCCTTCAACTGCTTTCAAATCCGGAGGCATGTTTTCACGGCGGCGCTTTCGTCGAAGACAGGTTTTCACAACCGCTGCCACCCTGTCCGGATTTTCGGAGATCTCGTTTCCTGTCGTGGGAGCTTGCAGTGGTTGATGTCATGGCTTTTCACGGTGCTTCCGGGTGTTGTATCAGGAGCTTCTTTCTGGTCCTCTCTTTTCTTTCCTTTCTGGCGGTCGTCGCGGCATCTGCTTCCAACGTCGTCTGGTGAAGGAGGTTTATGGGGTGGTTTTTGGTGGTGGATTTGTAGCAGCAGTGGTTGCTTTAGGAGGATGTTGTTGAAGCTCTTGGTGGTGGTTTTTTGTGGTGGATCTCATGGTTGTTTGTGGTGGTGGCTGGTGGCGGTTTGTGGTGGTAGATTCGGATCTGGATCTGAATCCTCGGTGGCCGATGAGAAAGATAAGGAAAGCTTTCTTTTATGAGATTTAACTTCAATCGTTTTCATTATGTCATTCCATCACCTTGAATGTATAGTGGTGGTGATGCGGTGTGAGGAGGAGGACACGGGTTTCGGATCCGGGAAGTGATGTTGCCGTTTCGCTCCACCATTAGTTCTCTTTTACTCTGGCGATGGACGCCTTCTCCTTGTTATCAGCAAACACCTTTTTACGATATGGGTTGTATTTCTGCTTTAAACCGGTGTCGCTGCCCGTGTTTTGTTGTTGGATTTCGTCTTCCTCTAAATCTATGTTAGTGTTGTTGCCTGTTTTCTTGGTGAGGTCGTTTGGTGGCGTATTGATGTAGTGGTGGTGGTGGTGAGGTGGTGTTGTAGTGGTGGTGGAGGTTATTTAGTTGTGGTGGTGGTGGTGAAGTGTGGTGGGTTGATGTGTGTTGGTGGTGGAGTGATGATGTGTGGTGGTGGTTGGTGTTGCTTAGGTGAGGTGGTGGGTGGTTGTAGTGGATGTTTTTTATTGGTGGTCGTCTTTGTTATTCGAGTCCATACTCGTTGTCGCTAGCTCATTTTGAGTTTTGGGTTGTTAAGACGTTTAGGATGTTTTGAAGGTGTGTGTCCTTCGAGCTGAGCTTTTTTCCCTTTTTTGAACGATGTTTGCTCCACCGTAAATCATGTCGTTTGTCTTACTTATTGTGTGCTGGATTCTGATTGGCCGATTATTTTGCTTCGAGATCGGGAGTTGGCGTCTAGCAGCATTATTGTTTGGTTGGCTACGGTGTTTCCTTGGTGGATCGGGGGTAAGGGGTGCCCTTCTGATTTGGTTCTGAAGTCTGGTGGGCCGATCACTTTTGATTCGAGATTGGGAGTCAGTTCTTTGGCTCAAGTTTAGTTTTGGGCTTTTTAGGTGTTCTTTCGGTGGACCGGAGGTTGTGCGGTGGAGGAAGCTGATTGATCTTTGGAAAAGGAGTTCCTCAAAGGAGGCTCGGTGTTGGTGATGAGGACTGGTTTCTCTTTTCAAGGGTTTTCTTTTTAGGTGAGTAGTGACGACGAGTGTTATGGGTGTCCTTTTTTCAGTGGTCGGTAAGTATAGGAGTCAGTTTTAGGGGGTGATTTTTATTTTGGTGGGTGTTGTCCTTTTGGGTGTTGATCGTAGGGGTGTCGTTGTTGGTGTTTGTTTTCGGGTGTTCCGCCTATATACGGCACATGTATTAGTACTTTCTGTAACACCGGTCTCTGTTTGTCTTGTGCAAAGACCTGGTTATTAATACAATTTTGCTGATTAAAAAAAAAAAAAATCATTCAATCTATTCATTTTGTTACCTTAGTCTATGTTTGATATCACGATGGTATGTCATAATTACGATAGAATTGTAAAAACTATAAAGTGTAACTTTTAAAAAATTAAAAATGATGTATTCAATGCATTGAAATTTTAAAAGTAACTCTTTTTACTTAAAATTCACCAATTATATATTTACATTTTTGTATCCTTAACAAGTGTCCTTAAAGCACTTGATAGAAAGACCCTTAAAAATATCATGATGGGTTATTGTGATAATATACCAAATACACACTCTCATAACAAAATCCTCAAAATTTTGACTTTATTAAGAGTTGACTTGAAATATATTATACACGTGTCATGTTTTCATTGGATAAAAGTAGGAACAGTGTAGTAGTTGGTATTGTAACTAAATTTATCTTGTAATATTAAGAGCTAACTCTTGGGTCGTCACAAGGATTTAGACACTCTATTTGGTCACACATACATAAAAAAATTATAAAAAAAATAAATAAATAATCATTAATTTTCAAATGATTATATCATGTCCACTTATTTTTTTGACCAAATTGAGGGTCCAAATTCTTTTCTTTTTTTTAAGAAAATAGAGGGTTCAAATTATTGTGTCCACCTAAAAATTATTCTAATGTTAATAGTTGTTAGGTTTGTGTGGATGATCTTTTTTTTTGTGGTGGTCGGGGTTTGAACCCCGGAAGTTGCATATATTATGTCTTGTCCCTACCAACTGAGCTAAGCTCACGAGGACGTTTGTGTGGATGATCTATAATAATAATAGTATTATACAAACTGAAAATCGGGGCAAGATTTCTCGGGATCTAGCCTCTATATAAGGGTTCATTCTTCATGTTTTGAGGAATGGTTCAAGAGAAAGAAACTTGGGAAATCAAAGGAGGTAACTTTAGGGTTGAGAGTCTTTGATGAGGGTTCTCTTGGGTTGGGAAACATTTGTAAACACCTTGGGTGAGTGAAAATCATTGAGTGTCTTGTTCATTCGAGAGATTGGAAAAATGGTAGAAATTAGAGTTACTTTGATATTTGTTACTATTTTCTTTTTCCTCCATCCTTTTATGTTTTTTGGTGAGATTTTGAATCTGAACTCACAACAGTTCCTTTTACGAAACAAGACTAGTAATATATTGTTTATTTTTCTAATAACCTAATAGTTAAAAAATCACTCAATAAAGTAAATAAATGAGGAAATTGGGTTTTGAACCCGGTGTATATTGCAATGTGCTTACCAGCTAAATTATATTCATTTGAGACATAATGGGTGAATTTCTAGCTACACCATCATGTCACTATTATAAGAAAAAAAAACCTTTTTTTTAAATATATTGAGTAACTGGTGTATCTAGTAACCATTATAGACCAGATACATCAGTTATTTAATATATAAAAATTACACAAGTTTTTTAATAAATTTAAAATTTGTTTTTTTTCTTATAATAGTGTGTATTGTTTGTTCTTGATAATTTACAATTGAGAATTTAATTAATAATTCTATAAGATAAGCAACAATAATCTCCAATATAAACCTTAATTTCTTTAAGGTATGCAACAATAATCTCCTATATTTGTCTTAATTCCTAAACTATTCTAGAGCTGAAAGTAATTATCAGATTTTTTTTTTTTTATGAAGAAGCTAAACTAACCCCCTTAAATTGGCACCAGAGATAATCGAACATAAGACCTTGAGGAGGAGCACACTCCAAGATTCCAAGCCAATACCACTAGACAGTAATTATCTGATTTTATTAACATTCTTGATTGCATTCCTCCATTATTAGTATTAATAAAATACCTTGACTCCTTGAGCTTCTTTGCATACAAAAAAAAATAACAAAGTTTTATTTTTAAACAAGTTTAACAAATTATATTAAAAAAACTAACACAAGCTCCTCTAGCACAAAGTGTATCAAAGGAAGTTATAGTATGTAGAAATTGCAATGAGACAATCCACAAGCTGTGACAAAGTAGCCAAAAAATAATAAAATTATGTTACAACCTGAAAACATAATAAAAGATTTAACCTCCAAACCGAATACTCAAAATCAAAAACAACATACTAAGATTTAAGCCATCAAAATGCTTGAAGTTTATCTTTTTCCAATAAAAATAGAAGTTGTTCTGATTTATTGTGAAAATGTCTCATATTGCGTCCTTCCAAATCGTAAAAAGAGTTGAAATCTAAATAATATTAAAAGTCAGACGAGACTTGTTGGAAAAACCTCCAAACTGAAGAAAATGCTCAAATAAGGAATTTTGAAGAGTCGTTGAGATGTATAACCATCCATATATTAAAAACCAAAGTTGCCCATAAAAAACACAAGAAAAAAACAAATGATCCCGATCCTCAACCGGTCTGCAATGGTTGACCTTTAGGAAACATATTTAGTTAGGTAATAAAATACCTTGACCTTTGGGAAACATATTTAGTTGGGTAATGACATGAATACAAATCAATAGTTGTCATACTCTGAAAACATATATCAATGGTTGTCATGTAAATTTTATTGCACATTTTTATCTTTTCGAAGCACTGTGTATTATATAAGTTGACACATTTCCCTCATATCACACAAGCAAAAGAAAGGGGAAAAATATTTTTAGCAATCAAAAATGGAGAAGAAAGTCATAACCAACAAAGTGCATTGTTTGGTGTTACCATATCCAGCACAGGGTCACATAAATCCAATGCTTCAATTCTCTAAGCTTTTGCAACATGAAGGGGTAAGAGTGACACTAGTCACCACCCTTTACCACCACAAGACCTTGCAAAGTGTACCACCTTCCTTCACAATTGAAACCATTTCTGATGGATTTGATAATGGTGGTGTTGAAGAAGCTGGGGAATACAAAGCCTATTTGGATAGGTTTTGGCAAGTAGGACCAAAAACTCTTGCTGAACTTACTGAAAAATTTGGTACTTTAGGTGATAAAGTTGATTGTGTTATTTATGATTCATTTTTTCCTTGGGCTCTTAATGTTGCTAAGAGATTTGGAATTGTTGGTATTACTTATCTCACTCAAAATATGTCGGTGAATAGTATTTACTATCATGTTCATCTAGGAAAATTGAAAGTTCCCCTTATAGAAGATGTGATTTCACTTCCTTTGTTGCCTAGATTTGCGTTGGGGGACATGTCTTCATTCTTCTCAACAAAAGGAGAGAATCCAGTTTTGCTTGATTTGTTGGTGGGTCAATTCTCTAATATTGACAAAGCTGATTGGGTTCTATGTAATACATTTTATGAGTTGGAAAAAGAGGTATACAAATTAGAGATGAATATTCTGTAAGTTTGATTGAAATCTTGAATTTGTTGCTTCAGTAAAATCATGTTTAAAGTATATAGAGATACCAAAAATAACGCAACTCACAAGCCAACCCAATTAGCCATTTTATTGGTAGGGGGCGAGCAATTATTTTTTGAACCAATTTGAGGATGTAGAGTCTCTATATTTTCTGCAACCACCTTTTTTTTAAGTTGTATTTAGAGTAAATTTTTATTTTAATCTCTCAAGTACCAACGTTTCTCTTATTTATTATTCTTGAATTATATAAACAAGATAAGTAGTTTTAAAAATATATGAAAAAATTTCTCTCTTTTTTGTATGAAAAAATATTTTGCTAGTTCCTAAAATATATAAAAAATATTATAACACTACAGATTAGACATCGAGTAGAAGAAAAATTGATACTTAGCAATATTGCGAGTTTATTCTTATCTCTATTTCTCTGTACTTGTTTTTTATTTGTTCTTGTTTTCTTGGACAAAGCTAATCAAGGATTTTCTTATTGTTTTCTTGCACAAAGCTAATCAAGGATTGCGTATGTACAAATTGATTTTTTCTTTTGAAGTATTAACATATATATTTTATTTTTTTTAGTTGTGGGTCAATCTCCTTATTTGTCAACCCACTTTATTTGTTATTTTTTTTACCAAACTTTATTTGTTATTTCTGACATGTTATTGTTCTGTTTACAAAATAATTGTAGGTAGTCGATTGGACAATGAAGATTTGGCCCAAATTTAGGGCAATAGGACCATCCATACCATCAATGTTCTTAGACAAGAGACTTAAAGATGACGAAGATTATGGTGTTGCACAATTCAAGTATAATGAAAAATGCATGGAATGGCTAAATGATAAGCCAAAAGGATCAGTTGTTTATGTTTCTTTTGGAAGTATGGTAGGTCTTGATGAGGAGCAAGTACAAGAATTAGCTTGTGGTTTGAAAGATAGTGGAAGTTACTTTTTTGGGTTGTTAGAGCTTCTGAAGAGAATAAGCTCCCAAAAGATTTTGAAAAGGAGTCAAAGAAAAGCTTAGTAGTGACATGGTGCTCCCAGTTAGAGGTTCTAGCTCATGAAGCAATAGGGTGTTTTGTAACACATTGTGGATGGAACTCCACATTGGAAGCATTGAGCTTAAGAGTTCCAACCATTGCAATACCACAATGGTCGGACCAAAGAACCAATGCAAAATTTATTGCTGATGTTTGGATGACAGGAATTACAGTTCCTATTGATGAGAAACAAATTGTGAGGCAAGATAAATTTAAGGATTGTATATTGGAAATAATGGAAGGTGAGAAAGGCAAGGAGATTAAGAGCAATGTCACACAATGGAAGACTTTGGCTGTTGGAGCTTTTGGGGAGGGTGGAAGTTCTCAGAAAAACATTATAGAATTTGTGACTAGTTTGATCAATGTGGTGCATTGACTCACAAATTATTAAGTTGATTATCTTTATTGTCTAATCATGTTTATATATATTATACACGTGTAATGTTTTCATTGGATAAAAGTAGGAACAGGACAGTAGTAGTTTGTACCATAACTAAATTTGTCCTATAATATTAATTAATAAGAGTAACATCAGCCACACAACACAACACTCTACGTTTCTATTTCCTTAAAAAACAAAATCACAGAATCCTTTAGAACAACAATGGATTTGAATGTTTCTCCTTCCAACAACAACAACAGCATCATCACAATTCCTGTGAATGGAACAATCCCTGTTTCATCCACATTCGAAAACCCTATTCCGGTCACCGGCTCTGGTGACCGGAAACCCATCGCTTTATGGCCGGGGATGTTCCATTCTCCGGTGACAACTGCTCTTTGGGAAGCAAGGACCAAAATCTTTGAAAAGCTTCTTGATCCACCAAGGGATGCTCCTCCACAAAGTGAATTGGTTACTAGAACCCCTTCACAGAGTAGGACCAGTATTGTTTATAATTTTTCTTCTGATTTTGTTCTTAGGGAACAATATAGGGATCCTTGGAATGATGTTAGGATTGGAAAGTTGCTTGAAGATCTTGATGCTTTGGCTGGAACCATTTCTGTTAAGGTGCCATGTTTAGCAATTTTTAATATTTTTATGGGAATTTATTATGTGGTTTCTTTTTACAATGTGATATGATTATTACATGGTTAAGTTGGGATGTAAAAAGTGGTTGAAATCAGATTAGGTTGTGATTTGATGACTAGTTGTTTTGATTTCAGTTTTTTTTATATATATTTTCAGTTGTCTTTTTCTGATTTTTCAAGGTATTTATGTGAATTGATATGTGGGTAAGGCTTATAATATGATAATGTGTTTAAGTGGGGATGTAAATTGTGATGAAATTGAACTTCAAACTAGGTTAAAAGTAGAAGCCTAGTAGGTCACATGTAGTTTGATAAGTTGTTTTCAGCTTATTTTCATAATCTCTCTAGGATAGCTTAAAAAAAAAAGCTTAAAGCTGATATGAAAACAATTTAACTTAATTTTATCTTATGTTATAGAAAAAGCTTATAGATAAGCACTTATATGATAAACACTTTTGCTATAAGCATTTAATTAAGTTGTTTATCCAAACGATGCCTTATTTTCATGAAGTCTTGACATTAACTTTCATCTTAATTGTGAGACTGCATAAATTGAATATGGTACTTGATTGTTTTACTGTTATTTGGAGCAGAATGTTACATGACCACTGTGAATTTTAATAAAGATTACATGTAGCTATTTTTTGACTATGTTATCTTTATGTTTGTGGAATAGCACTGTTCCGATGAAGATAGCACAACAAGGCCACTTATACTTGTCACTGCTTCTGTTGATAAGATTGTACTAAAGAAGCCAATTAGTGTTAACATTGATCTCACAATAGTTGGTTCTGTGATATGGGTTGGGCGCTCCTCAATAGAAATTCAACTTGAGGTTACTCAATCCAAACAAGGTACATTTCTTAGGGCTCACAGCCTCACACATAACTTACAATTTCAGTAATTTACATGTCCAAACTTAAAACTAGTTTAGTTTCACACTTTCTCTTTTCCTCTCATGACAGAATAGTGCCCTTTATGAATGGCATTATCAATAGATATTCATTATTTTATTATCAATCTATAAAGCAACTGCCACATTATTGACACATTGACTCCAATAATAATCTGAGAAAATTGAAATAAAATCGAAATAATTGAAAGTAATCACATGTCTCGGTGTCCTGTCGGCTTCGGACACCAGACTCGCATTCAATTTGAAGGGTTACTGTTACACAGTCTAAAATATTAAGTCACTCTTGGTCAACAACTTATGTGTCACTGTAACTCATGTAGAGGGCAGTGATTCAGACTCAGTAGTACTTACAGCCAACTTCATATTTGTCGCTCGAGACTCAAAAACTGGGAAGGCTGCTCCAGTGAATCGACTTTCGCCAGAAACTGCTCGCGAAAAACTTCTTTTTGAACAAGCCGAAGCAAGAAACAATTTGAAAAAAAGGAAAAGAGGAGGAGAAAAGAAAGACCATGAGAATGAGGAAGAAAAAAAACTTAACGACCTACTGGCTGAGGGTAGAATTTTCTGTGACATGCCAGCCTTAGCCGACCGAGACAGCATTCTTCTAAGGGATACCAGCCTCGAGAATTCCTTAATATGCCATCCACAGCAAAGGAACATCCATGGTCGAATATTTGGAGGTTTCTTGATGAATCGTGCGTTTGAATTGGCTTTCTCAACAGCTTATGCCTTTGCTGGATTAGTTCCTTACTTTCTAGAAGTTGATCATGTTGATTTTCTCAGACCTGTGAGTCTTTTCTTCATTCTTTTAAACACATCGAAATTTGACTGTTATATGATTGTGTATTATATGCTGTTTTTGCCCTTTTTACGGAAAAAATTACGCCGCACCATGGGAGAGGATCTGAGTTGCTTGTCTGTATGTCTTAAATAAAATTAACTGCTAAACAGGTTGATGTGGGCGATTTCTTGCGTCTCAAATCTTGTGTTTTGTACACCGAACTTCACGATCCAGATCAGCCACTTATCAATGTTGAAGTTGTTGCTCATGTTACAAGACCCGAGCTGCGATCTAGCGAGGTTAGTCTAACTGATCTGCCAATTTGATGGCTGCACTTAATTTGAAAATTTCTAGCTAATGAAAACTGTACTCAGCTTCGTCTATTCTTGTGTATTATTTGAACACAGGTATCAAATACTTTCCATTTTACTTTCACTGTACGTCCAGAGGCAAAGGCTATGAAAAATGGATTTAAACTTCGAAATGTAGTACCGGCAACAGAAGAAGAAGCACGCCGTATATTAGAGCGAATAGATGCTGACAACTTGAACGAATTCTTCAGAACATAAAGAAGAGAAACAGCAATTAGCTGGTAAACTAATTAAAATGTGTACCTTTGGACTTCAGTTATATGAGCAGAAGCTAAAGACATGTGTTCTTATATAATAATTCTGATGTCCAGTTATTGAGGGCACAAGTTTGCCATATATTTCTACTAGCGTTATAGGAATTAATCGAAGCCAACTCGTGCTTATGCAACATATATATGAACCTGGTTTTAGAGTTTTAATTCTACTGATATTAATATAGTTTATATAACTCAACCGTTTATCAAGCAGCTTTGTGAGTTGCGACCATAGAGATGTGCATTTGATGATTACGTGAAAAAAATCAATAAATTTGTTCAAAACATAACATCAATATTGATGGTGTGTGCCACATTGGTTAAGTGTATATAAATAAACAAATCAAGTAATACAGAAGTGTTTTTGGATATTGTTAGTTGAAGTCTCAATCAGGATCGTTATTTACATGCAGCTTAGCTGAAGGCTTACTGTACCATGTCAGTATAAGTTGACAAGTTTTACAAATTATTTGAGGTTAGACTACATTAGAAATTGAATCATAAATCAATGGCATAGGATTGTATACACTGATAGTGCAAAAAGAACAAGAAATTCACCTATGAGTGAATCACTAAATTGATCTTAAATCCTCGGGCATTTTAGTTTCTCAATTTTATGATTGCAAATACATCTTTCGAATTAAAACATGCCAGTCAAGTTAGTCCTTCAATCAACTTCTATTGTTACAGGGTAAGAGGTACGTTAACATGTTTATGAAGCTCATACTCAAGGTTTATGCACTATGCAATATGTTAACATGTTTCTACAATCTAGTATAACATGTTTTAGCCATACCAGAGAGATTAATTCTCCGATTATTGTATTTGTATTTACTTAGATGTTAATTTCTCTACAAGTAAGAAATTGCAAGGACTAATTATTTGCATGTTTTCAATTATGGAACTTGAAGAACAACTTGTTGCATTGACTTATCTAACCTTTGCAAATGGAGTACTCTATCATCATCTTCTATTTGAAAAATTTTAGATTTCATATTATCCACCATTGGAAATTTGGTTGCAACAATGAGGGAAAAGATAAATAGATGGGCCATACAAACGATAGCCGTTGAAATTAATGTACGGCTTAACTCAAAATGTGTCAGGCCAAAATTTAGGGAGTAAAATATTGGAAACATAAAAAAAGTCTAGTGGATATTTTTGAAAGAAGAAGGATATAAAAAAATTAATTATATGTCAATTGTTCAGTGCATAAAGTGAGAAAAATCTTACATAATTCATAAACTAGTTTTTACCATTAAATTAAAAAATCTCACAATTAATTTAAATGAAATATGATGTGACTTTATGGAGAAAAAAAGCTTGTATATAGTACAAGACGATTTTTATCCATGCCCGTTAGACAAAAGTGGATTATAATGGGTTTCATACCCCTCATTCATTTGAGTGTTCCAAAGCCAACTTTGTCAGAAAAAGAACTTTGACCAACATTGATGATTGAACAATTAAAAAATGGTGGATCCCATTTTATCACGAGGTTAGCCTCGTACAAAAACCTCGAGCCCCTTGCACTGTAAATAGAAAACAATTGCATCCTCCTCGAAATGAAAGATTGTGTCTATTTTCTATTTTGAATGACAAAATCCTGTACCAAAAGCTTACTTCATCTTAAACCTATGCAAGTGCTTATTCCACAAGGAATATAATCTAATGTATGGGACTAGTCAAAAAATTAATTCAGATTAGATTTTTATACAAAAATAGCATTGTAGCTAAAATATGTTTTTTGAAACACAACATTTTGAAGTTTAATTGAAAGCAAAGGTTCTCTCCAATTGAAAGGCTCTATTTACAAGCTACTATAACATCATACAATACATATTCTACTCTCCCTTTCTCTCTATATAATCTACATAAACAGAAATTTTTAGCTAAGGTGATGAAAATTCATCATCTGAAGAGTTACTACAATCCTTCCTTCCATGTAATCCAGGAAGTGGTTGTGGAAGCATTGGATTAACTGGAACAGGGAATTTATTAGCTGAACTAACCGTAGTTCGCTCGTTTACCATACCAACTTCTTTGCAGACCCTGTCAAGAACAGCTAAAAAATCTCTTACAACCAAGAAGATTCTGAATGGATGAGCTTCTTCTTTTGCCAAGTTCCCATGAAAATATTCTGTAATCTCTTTCACAAGGGTCAAAGCAACACTTTCGTGTGCTTGAATTGTCACAATTTCCTCCTCAGCCATTCTAATGAAGTTGTTCATTGATTCTGTAAATTTCTGGCTGCTTTCATCAAATCCCGCCTTTTCGATTAACTGCACGACCTCTGCTAAGTTTGTCGTTCCTTTGGAAAGTTTTAAGACATCGCTGCTGAGAACTTCGGAATCCATTGTAGCAGCTCTCTTTACATTTGATAGGTCTGAACTCAGATTAGAAACAACTTGTAGGCCAAGCCTCCAACACTTGACATCTTCCATCAAAGTAGAGCTTGTTGTTTGATTAGTACCAGAGAGACGAACGCCTTCCGTTCTAATAATTTCCTGTACGACAAAATGTAGTAAAGTGGTTTTCCCATCTGCTCCTTTGACATCAGCCAACTTGAGAAG
>Ga0315915_1007066_pt1 | contig 13544 bp, 7 predicted proteins | sample MpolbnodulesMG_FD_207738 | JGI IMG/M metagenome (GOLD analysis project Ga0315915, IMG submission 207738) | Medicago polymorpha root nodule microbial communities from Los Angeles, California, United States - branched nodules | ecosystem: Host-associated > Plants > Roots > Nodule | place: USA... | reverse complement strand
CAAAGAAAATAACTTGGAAAGAAACTAATCTCACGATCAACACTCCTTACATTGTAGACAACCACTTGTCTCCCACGTTCTCCTTTGAGGAAACCGCTTCTCTTTTGAAATTTGAATCTTCCCGCTTTAAAGGCAGTTGCTTGACTTCGACGGTTTTGCTTCTTGGCTCATATCTTGTCGAACCTAAAGGCTTCGGGACTCTTTATGTTAAGTCCATCATCTCGTTGAAACTCCTTTAATTGAGGAAAAAGGCTTCGATTCCTACAAGAGTAAAAGTCAACTAATGTTGACCACATTAAATGAAGCTGATGAAATTAACAACTAACAACATATAATAAAAAATCTCTAAACTATTGAATGTCACTATTGATTTCTTTTTAATGGAAGTTCTATTTTATTATCATTATCATTATTATTATTAATAATTTATTTATTATTATAATAAATATTATTTCTTGTTGTAGTTATACTATTACCAAGGATGATAATGGATGAACCTTGCATATGTTATGCATTGTCCTTGTCAACTGAACTAAGTTCACGATGACATGATAATGGATGTCTATGAGTATTCAATTTTTTTCACAGATAGTATGCATATTAATTAACTACCTCTATTTGAAAAAAGATGATATTTATATTATTATCACGTATATGTGAATATCAGTTATACAAGTATTATCGAATATTAAAGTATTTACAAATATTTTTAAATATCAACATGTAATATGATTTTTTATACAAAAATGCATTATTATAAAATAATTTAAATTATATAGAATTTATTCTTTAAATTTTATTATTAATAAGTGTGGTACTAATGATGATTTTTTTTTTTGTCAAGTAGCCTAGTGGTTAGAGCTCACACAATTTAATTGTGGAGAAGTGGGGTGTCCGGGGTTCGAACCCTGACCTCTGCGTATAATACAATATCCCTACCAACTGAGCTAAGCTCACGGGGATTTGATTTTACCACTGTTTTAGACAAAATTACACGTTTAGTCCCTTAACTTTATTTTAGGTAACAATTTGGTCCTTTATCTTTTTTTCATTTTAATTTTGTCCTTTTGGTCTATTTTTATATGGATTTTCAAGCTTCAAATTTATGGTTTTATTTTCTTATGGCCTTTCAATCTTCAAATCTATGGTCTTCATATATATTTGCATATGAATATTAGATTTAAAGCTTGAAAATCGATATAAAAATGGACCAAAAGGACAAAATTGAAATGAAAAAAGATAAATGACCAATTTGTTACCTAAAATTAAGTTAAAGGACTAAACATGTAATTTTGCTACTGTTTTATGTGAGATTTGGTCAATGTATCTTGAAGTTACAAAGTTAAGCTCTTACCTCCGAACTTACATCTCTTAGACCTATTAGACCTATTGCTTCTATTTTGATCGAACAAAATTATAGCACTCATTTTCATTTTGACAACAAATTACTAATAAAAAAAATCATTGATTAGAAAATCTAATTATATTTTATTTATGGTGAGGAGATTTATATTTAAGTAACACCACAATTGTATATTTTTAAGAGAAATGATATTTGAACATCCATTTTTTAACAACTTTTGTTACATAGAAATTCTAATATGGTCACATGACCAAAGAAAAAGTGTTTGACCACACACACATAAAGAAATATTTTTTAAATAATAAAGAGGAAATTGATAAAAAAGATGATTGAATATTTTAAGGAGAATATTTTTATGTGTGTGTCCAAACATTATTGATTTGGTCTTGTGACCATGGAAGAATACCTCGTTGTTACAACCGTCTCTCTCATACTCTCATTATACTTTTATTCTCTCTCTTCCTTTCTCTCTCTCTCTATTGTTATTGTCCAATAAAAAGAGAGAAAAAAAGGTTGTCACTAAACATTATTGGAAATTGAATGTCAAAATATCATTCTTCTATTTTTAAATGGGTATGGATTTTTGCAAACCTGGGCACTAAAACATGTTTATTTTATTCTATATGTTTTAATAATTTTACTAAATCCAGTTATTTTCATCTGCATGTGTATCTATTAGTTTACATGTACTTAAAATATGATTTATTTTATTCTATTTATGTGTAATCCAGTAAGATATTCGTCCTATATCGGTCCGTAGTATATTTTATTTGTTGATACTGTGCATACAAAGTTTTGATCATCCTTAATTATATGTCTAACTTGGACAATGCAAAATAAGCACACTAATTTAATATAAAAAGGAGAATGTTAGCGAATGCCCCAAGAGCAATGGTTAAGCATTCAAAACAAGTAAGTTTTTATGAAAAAATTGTGTAATCGTTACTTTATCAAAAATAACATCTTATATTTCCAAAACAAAATTTCTATACTAGATTTCTTAACCAAAGCTAAAATTATTAATTTAAACTTCTTAATATATATAAATTTACACATGCTAAAAAAACTAATTAACTAATTGGACTTCTAAACATACTTTCCCAATTCCAATCTTGCCCTTTACTCAAGGGTTCCTCTTACAAAAATTGAGAATCTATTCCTCTCTCCAATTATGATAGAAGATCAAATGGCAAGATACATTATTAAGGAAAAATATCTGACCGACCATGCATAATTCATTAATTTTTTAATTACAAATCTTAAAATATTCATTACTTGAGACAGATTTCGTTTCAAGAAGAATATGATACAAAACAAAAATGACTTAGAATTTGATTAGTTTCAAAACCTAAATAGGATCATTTTAGATTAAGGATGGGATTTAGCAATTGGTTTCGACAAAATTTCACAGATCCTTTTCTCTTGGTTCTCAGAGGGTACTGTATTTATCAATTCTATAAGCTTTATTATTTACTTTTCATTCAATAAACTGTTCTTGTTCTCTCATTTTTAATATTTCTCTCCAAAGTTCTTCCTTTAATTATTTTAGTAACATTTTTAATCTAAAGCTCTTTATTTTTTTGTTCAGTGGTGCTGAACCGAAGCAGTTATCTTTCTCTGCTGCACTTGGGATTACACTTGGAATATTTCCTATTTGTGGTAACTTTTTTTCTTTCATATATCATTTACCTTTATTGAGGGTATTCTTGTAATTTAAATACTTAGTTTTTAGTAAGTTATTGTTACTGAGATTAGTAAATTATTTTTCTCCTGGTTTGAACACAAGTCCTTCAACTTCTAAGTTTAACTCTTTCCTCAAACTAGTTGAATTGTTCAACTCTGTTGGTTTTCTTTTGGCATATGCCATTAGGTAGGCTATCCATATGTCTTTGTTGCGTAGCAAGTGTGAGTTAGAAGTCGTACATCGACTAAAATGGTGGAAGTTGAACAGTTTATAACGAGAGGACCATAAACCCATTGTCTTAAGGTTTTAAACAAAAGTGTGGTGTCTCTGTTGTTTGTGTGGTTGCTTTTGCCAAATGTGAGTGGTCTCCCAAAGCTTCCCTCGTGACCCAGTCTTAACTAGTTTCGGATGGTCATTTTGGATGTGGGTATTGAAGTTGTCTTGGAGTCCTACATTGACAAGGTTTCTGAGCTGGGCTGTCGGATGTATATATGTGGTTGGGCATGTTCATCTCTTACTTGTATGGTGTGTCTCTTACTTGTATGGTTGCTTTTGCCTAATGTGGGTGGTCCCCTGTACTTCCCTCGTGACCCAACAGTCTTGACTAGTTTCGGATGGTCAATTTGGATTTGGGTATTGAAGTTGTCTTGGAGTCCTAACATTGACAAGGTTTCCGGGCTGGGCTGTCGGATGTATATATGTGGTTGGGCATGTTCATCCTTTAAGTTAACTTTTGATAATGAGATCTAAGCCTATTTAACATGGTATCAGAGTCAGGTTAAGGCTGATTATGTGAGAATTGGACGCAAAACCCACGTGAGGGTGGGTAGGTGAGTAGATGGTTAGAGGTTTAAGGTAGTTGTTATGAAGTGTGATATGTCCCATCTATAAGAAATATAAAAGTTAGTTGGAAAATTAGTTAAGTTTGTTAGTAGATAGTTAGTTAGTTGATAGCTAGCGAATTTGTTGATTCTTTGTTACTCCTTCCGTTTTTAAATATAAGCAAAATTGACTTTTTAGATTCATTCATTTAATGATGTATGTGGTTCATAATAGGCATCACATATATCATTAAATGAATGAACCTAAAAAGTCAAGTTTGCTTATATTTAAAAACGGCGGGAGTAGCGAGAGCATTTCATGTACTCATTTACGATCCTTTATCATCAATTAATATGAATGACAAGGACTTTTTCGCTCCATTAAGCTCTCAAGCTTATTTTTCATATGTGATAAATGTTCTTCTCTTTGATCATGTGCGAAACAATAGGCGGGGACAATGTTTTGACATTCAGTGGTATAAATTGTTTAAAAATTGAGGGACGAAAGTACTTTTTTCAACCTGGTCCCTGAAATGTAGGTTATTGTGCAGCATATAAAGTTCCCTTCGAGAATGTAGTTTTTGGCATGGAAAAGGACAGATTATTGTATCTTTTATAAATGATCTGGTGAACCTATGAAATGTATTGTAGGAAGTAGTCCATGATTGATAATGTTTTGCCAGACTTGTTCTGTGGTTTTATGTTTTAATTTGGCCCATCTTTTTGTTCTTGGTCCTTCTCTATGAGATTTTCTGTCTTTGATGTGAATGTGATGACATATTCGATATGAATTATATGTAAAAATAAAGTCTGTTTTAAAAAGTGCTTTTGAAACAGGTGTCACTGTGTTCCTCTGCGGTATTGCCATAGCGATTCTTGAATCACGTATTAACGCTCCCATTATATTGCTTGCAAACGGCATTGCTACTCCCATAGAGTTGAGGTAACCTGATTCACACACTCTGTATCTTTATATCTGTGTTGTGAAATAGTGGATAGTGGAATTTTAACAAAATTATATCATTCTGTGATACACAGTTTTAATAGAAAGTGTTGTCAAATAACACTTTAACACAAGTTTAAGTCCTAATTGAAAGATTTATTTGGCGTATTTCAGTTTGATTGTACCATTTCTGCGCTTCGGTGAATTTATCTCTGGCTCACCTCATTTCTCTTTAACATCTGATGCTTTAAAGAAAGTTCTTACTGGTCAAGCTTCAACTGAACTCCTACTAAGCATTGCCAACGCGGTAGGTAGCTCATGCCATAAAACCATATATGTGATTTGTTTCTTCTGAATTAGGAGTTTACTCAATATATATGAAAGTAAAGCATCAACCGTTTATGTACACATATTTTCATGATAAATCTGTGTACTCTTTAACAATAAGTTGATTGGAGTGGAATTGGATATTCAGTCCGATCCTACCAAGAGAATCCAAGTTTTAATCTTAGAAGGCATCCCTGTTAAGAGGTTGTAAATTGTAAAACCCAACGAGTTAATTCTCGTGCATCAATGCAATTGAACTGGAGATTAGTTCCATAGCCGCTCTAAATGGCGAAAACTTATATAATATTCTAGTTGGCCAATTGAGGAGCCACAGCCCACAATCCCTAACTCAGGTCGATTATCGGCCTAGCCTCAGTTTAATATTATTTGTATATATCCCAAACTGATAAGGACATGGCTAAAATTAATTATGCTAGGAGACTACTTTTTCCACCCCTTAACACCAGTTTGTTAGTATGCAGCCAAAAACACTACTAAATTTTGCATGTCCAAAAACTTGCTCTCGAACAATTTACATGGTCTAGATGCGCACTTCCAAAAACATGAGGGTTTTTAGTACCGAGTATGGGAAAATCTCCCTTATTTTAGTATTTCCAGTGGCATTGAATTGTTGGCTCTACACTAGTCACAATGGATAAAAATGGCAGGTTTACAAGCTAGCACACCCTTGATAAAACAAGCATTAATATTTATCATTTACTATGAATATGCATATACTAAGTATTTTAAGGGACTAAATTGCACAGGTTGTTTGTGTTTTACCTTTTATGTTAGATACAGTCACCTGATGTTCTGTAGAGATTATAATCAAAATAACTATTTTCATTGTTTGCTGAAATGCACCATATGAACGAGTAAAAATATGATTGCTATAATGCATAGTTATTTTAAAACCAGTCAGTTACCATACAGTTTCTTGTTTCTTAAACAAATTTGGCAGCTTTTGGTGCATACAGTATCTATACATATACACTTGAATTTACGCTTTACCTTTTATGAGATTTTTCACTTCCATTTCAATGTTTTAGCTTCCCCGCCTAGTAGGATAATGTTAGGTTGTCATTTTCGTTCCGTTACAATCACATTTGAAGTTATATCTTTTTTTCCTTTCAGCTATTAGGGTGGCTAGCCGCGTCACCTTTTATTCTGGCAAGTCTTTACTTGATGTTGATACCGTGCTTCAAACTTCTAGTTAACAAACTCAACAGTCCTCCTTCAAGTCCAAAGATGCCGCTCCAACCGCGCCCTGAAGTTGGGTTGAGGGTAAGGGATATCTGACTGAGAGTCACTTCAACTTCGCTCATCGAAAGTGATCAGTCATTCACACGTTCTCTTGTTGAGTTGTTTCTGACAGAAACAACGTATATAGCTACACAAAAAGACTAGTCAATTTACACAATGTAAAAAGTTATACACATGTATTTGATATGGACCAGTCACTCTCAAGTGATTGATTTCTTTGAGATGTACAGAACTGTCTCATGTATGATAACCCTTGAGGGTTCACAGTTCAATTATTTTTTAGTTTGGCTAATGTTTTCTCCATCTTCACATTTCTATAAAATCATACATGTTTGTAGAAGTGTACTTCGATACGACACAATTTATGTTTTTGTTTTCCCTTTAGTTTTGCTCTATAGTAAATAATCTGTATTTATTTATTTATTTATTTTGGGTACATTAGTAGCCAGTGAATATTCTTGAAAATAAGTTTGTTAGTTACTAGGATTATATTATGTTACTAATTGCTTTTCAAAAAAAAGTATCATGTCACACTTAGTGTGCTTATCAAATTCATTCAGCAAACAAACTGTCAAAATTATGAAATAACTTCAATCTTTTTTTTTTTTGAGGGAAATAACTTCAATCTTTAATAACTTCTTTTCTCAAATTTCTTGAAAAAATGATCAAGTGACTTCAACCCTTTGATGTAGCATTCAATTTCATAAAAAAATTTAAATTACATGTCGATAATTGATGCATAACTGTCACAGAAGTACAATGCTACAATGTAAGGAACCACAAGGAAAAAAAAGTCCATGTTCTTGTTTCCTATCAGCACAGCGGTATATCAAAGATTTCGGCGTGATACTGATGTTGACAGTTTGAAACAATCCTCCGCGAAATTACCAAGTTCTAGCACCCCAACTGAACAAAAAATATTTTGAATCAAACATTCACCAGAAGGAACCTCTCATATCTTCATGTTCCTAATGATTATTTCGCGCATTTCTATCTTCAACTTCAACGCAGTGAGCACTGATAACAGGTTCGCCAGAGATATTTTGAATGGCACTGGTTTCTAGATGCCTAATAGATATTGAGTCAGAGAATTCCATGGCTAGTGTTTCTTCATTTCTTTGTTGCATCTCCATTTCTTCATTGCTTGTGGCCTCCATCAGAGAGTTTCACTTGTCAGTATATATCTGCCATGCATGATCAATGATCTAAACAGCACTACATTTAACTCCAACACAAAACATAAAAATTGAATATAATATGGTTTGTAATGTCAACAATTAATCAATTATGTCTATATACAGCGATCAATACATGCGTTCAGTAGCAACTTGCAAACACTCCATGACCAATTATGTAATCACAAAATCATTGAACAAACAATCATTTTGGTCCTTAAATGTGTGAGACGCGATCATGATGAGTGTATCAAAATTACAAAAACATACTTAAAAGCTTATTTTGTCAATCAGTTTGATCATCAAAATGTGTCGTTCGTAAGTTAGTTTGCTCCTCACTCACTTAGGGACCAAAATTACCATTTGCTCTAAAATACTTATATACATCAGAATGAGTGTTGAACAAAAGACTAACAGAGTTATCAATACATAACTGTGGAAATTAATCTCATTTACCTGCATTTCGGATATTTCTCTCGAAGATTTCGCAGTAGTTAGTAGGGACAAACGGCAAAGTGGGCAGGTACTGTGGCTGGAAAGCCAAAGATCAATGCAGCTCATGTGAAATGTATGGCCGCATGCAGGTATTTGTTGAAGTCTGTCTTCTGGTTGGTAGTCCAAAAGACATACAGAGCATCTGCAACAATCTTTTGGATGAGGAAAGCGAAAGATAACACAGGTTTTGACTTAATCAACTAAACAAAGAAACAAAAACAGAACAAAAGACTATAAGTTGAGGGTATCAGCAAGATCAAGTTTTGTGAATCCTGATTAAGGGCATGTTTGGATTGACTTATTTGTTTTTATCAACTGGCAAAAACACTTTGTGAGACTGCTTGGGAGAACTTATTGAAACAACTTATGAAATGTGCATAAACAGTTTGAATTTATTTTATCTTTTTCTATAGAAATACCTTATACTTAAGATCTTATATATGAAGCACGGATACGGACACTGACACCGCTAATAATTTGAGAAAATCACATAATTCAGTGTAATTATATGTGTCTGTGTTGTGTCGGTGTCGGACACGACACGTGTCCGACACTGGGACACGCTTAATCCGAAGAGTGTTCATGCTTCACACGTATGCTACAAGTACTTATTTAACATGTTTATCCAAACAGGACAAAAACATAAATGCACAACATACCACCTAAGCCAGTTCATAAGCAGAGTTTGACAAAATTTAAACATATTTCTTGCCATTAGAGTATCTCAACAGACAAATATCAAGACATAATTTTCCAGGCCAGGCATCTTTTGCAAGGTAGAAGGAATTTCATTCGGATAAGTGCCAACTGCATAACATCGCATGGTTTTCCTGTCCTAAAGCATATAACATCTAAAAGTTTACAACATTGACTCTTGCCTATACCATAAGAAAACAAAGAAGTCAAATTGGTAAACATCACTATAAATTAGTTTTCTACTGTCAACCCTACGTTTGCTACAGAACATGCACATGTTTTTGGATCCACATCGTTTTTATTGTTCATGTAAATTTCAATTTCAGATTTCATGTATGTTGTAGCATTGATAATATCTAATTCCAATCTCCATAAACTTTTTTTCAGTTTATTTTCTGAAGTTTATTGGAATAACTCAGAAACAACGTATACAACAATTATGCAAAATGCAAAGTAACTTTTTTGTAGAGTTAGAACAACTTATGCAAAAGCTCTTACATGATAAATGCTGATTGAATAAACTTCTAGTAAGTAGTTTACTCAAACACTACTAGTCCACAAGTTATGAATTTTATCAACACACGTTCTTTGACATTCTTTTTCAAAAACATGGAACTTTATACTATAACGAAATTAAATAGGTATGAAATGAACAAATCGAAAACCAAAAAAGAAGGTATTGCTAGCATTTGTGTTCTTATTAGTTCAATTTCAGGGAGTTGTAAGAATAGTTATACAAGTGAAATCATAAAAAGGGATATACCAATGAAATAAAACTGAACTCACTGTGTATCTTTGACAGAGAAGCTTTCATTGTACACAATAATAGGCAACATCTCTCTCAATTCTTTCTTCAACCCCAAATCAGACTGCAAAAATACATACAGCACTGAAGAAAGTTAAAAAAGTCAGTTTTGACTAAACCCAGATGGATTATCCTATGTTCCTTTAGAGTAAGGTAAATGTAATTTATTTCGTAGATGCATTGAGCACAAAGTTTTTCTCTGCATTCGATTGTGGCATCATTCCCTCACTGGAAAAAGTGTTTCCTTAATGACAAGTGCAAGAATTTCACACCTAAATTTCTCGTCATTATTAGAACAAATTTGCACTATGCAACACCAGCACTTCAGATTGAAGACGTGTTCTATCTATTTTCATTTAATCATTTCCATTTTCTCAAATTATTACTCTTGGACTTTGGGTTGGGACAATCAACTTGTCAGGTGAGGATTTCCCCTACTTATAAATTTATATTAAGACCATCTCATCTATTGCTTAGAAAAGTAGAGCTTGAACAATTTATATGTAACACTAAAGGCTAACGAGGGTAGGGAGTGGTTGCTGGTGCACATGCATAATAATGAGCGGCTCCCGGAAGCTTCTAGGCAAAAGAAGAGTGAGGACAAAACACGCTGAAAATTTTAAGAGGACCCATAAACTAGACCTGATGCCTTCAGGTTTTGGGTTAGAATGTGGTGTCAAACTAGACTTGTGTGGTTGCTTTGAGCTTAATGCGATGTTCCCCTCGGCTCCCTTTGTTACCCAACAAACCAAGCATTTAGAATGTGACCTTATATAGCATGTGGTCAAACAAATTTTAGATAGACTCTTATACCATATTAGACTTTGGGTTGGGCCTAACTCAACACCTATAAAACCGGCTTGTAAGGTGGACGCTGCCACGCTTATAAACTTATGTTCAAACGTTATTTCATCTAATGTGGACTCTTAACAATTACCGGTGCCTATTCATGTAACAGTGTTTGCTACATAAATAAACGAAGAAAAGAAAACTCAACAACATAGCATTGACATTTTAGGATATGGATTACTTACAGTGGAGGTGGCATTGTTGTTGTTATGATGATGTTGTAAAACAGAAACAGACCTCATCCTAATAGAAGACCAATCAACCCTTCTTGGTCTCAAATAAAAAACATAGAAAAGAAAAAGAAGAATTATAGTGAAGAAAATTGGTACAGAGAATATAAAAGCTCTATACAGTTTCAGCTCAGCTACTCCAGAAGCATCAGATCTGTTACCATTGCTGCTGGAACTGGAACAACATCCTGAATCATTAGAAGAAGAAGAACCTTGAGATTGAGACATTATAACTCATGTATGAAGTGAACTTAATTAATGCATTCATAAATAACTTTAATATTAGATGGGTGCAAGTGCATACCGACAACAAATATGTTAAGAATTAATTAATATTCAATTTATTGTTTGAAATTGTAGCACCAGCACAAACGGTAATAATCACCTCACTGACATTGACATTGCTAACTTCTATCCTAAAAATACATGTTTAAAAATGGCTTAATTACTCTTTTGGCCCCCTAAGTATTTAAATGTTGTGATTTTGGTCTTTAAAAAAAATAATTCTTTCCGAGCCCTCTATGTTTACCCCCTTTTCCAGTTTTGGCCCCCAAACAAATTTTGACTCAGTCAACGCACAAGTGGACGCCATGTGTGTAATTTTTTATTTTTTAATTATTTTTATTTTATTTTTTTTAATTATTTTTGTATTTAAAAACAAATAAACATAATTATTTTTTAAAATAAAAATTATTTTGTTTTTTTAATTAATTTTTTAATTAACGCATTTACACGTGGTATTTTTATTATTTTTTTAAATTAAAAATTACACACGTGTGCGTTGACTAAATCAAAATTGGGTTAGGGGGCTAAAATTGCAAAAGGAGGGGTAAACATAGAGGGCTCGGAAAGAGCTATTTTTTTAGGGGACCAAAATCACAACATTTGAATACTTAAGGGGCCAAAATAGTAATTAAGCCTTTAAAAATTCAAATGTATTTACAAAAAAAAACTTTTAAAAATCAATATCCTAAAATTATTCTTCAAATTTAACAAAGTTTGTCTAGGTGAACGTAACTCAGTTGAAAGAAATAATGCATTATATATGTAGAAGCTGATATCCAAACCCCACACATAATTATCTATTAATCTAACAATATCTTTTTTTTTATTAAGAATTAATCTAATAATATCTATATGCTTGTAATCTAATCTAATATATATCCACCAGCTACAAAATCAATTCAATTCATATGCTACAACGATTACAAATTAACCTTATATGATGAATAAGTAGAGTGTTTGAATTCAAACTACAACTTCTACATATATTATTCGTTGTCTCTATCACGTTAGCTAAGCTCACAGAGACTCAACGCATCATCTTTATGAATACATTATAATACACCAGCGAAAAGACTCCCGTGCCTGTCTTTCCTCTCTTTTTATTGCGTTAACGTTTGAAAATTATGAACGGTGTTTTTTTAAGAAATTTTAATTTTGATTAAAAGTAAAAATATAAATGTTTTTTGCTTTCAAATTATAACAAATCAAACTAACCATGATTATCTATTTAAATGAACCAACAATATAAAAAAAAAAAAACTATAATCTTAATTCTTATTTTTTTAATGACAACAACAACAATTTTTATTGTAGAAAAAATTGTTATGTAAGAGTATAATTGGGATAATGAAAAGTAAGTATAGATACACTCATCTATTTTGTTACACTTTTTAAACGATCAAGAGAAAAGCTGGGCATTTGTGTTTGTTGCACTTTTATTTTAATATTTAAATTTATTCTTATGTATTTGTTACATGTGTTATTTGTATTGAAAATTGATGACATTTTTTTAAAGAGAAAAAGTCAGCCTAAAAGAGCTGAAAGTGACTGTTTTTTTTCTTTTTTCGTGGTGGCCGGAGTTTGAACCTCGGACCTGACATATATTATGCATTGTCCATACCAACTGAGATAAGTGCAAGAAGACATATTTATTTTTATATATTTTATATATAGTATAGATAAAAAAAATTAAACTAATAAATAAGAATGTTTTGGGCATAGTAAATAAAATCTGTTTTGGGCGAAGTTAAGAAAATATTGAATAAATTGGGTTGTGCACTCGTGTTTTCACCAAAAAAAAAAAGCAAAACAATGTTTAAAAAAAACTCTCAATTTTTTTTTTTAATAAACTTTAATATATGGATTGAATGGATATCAATCGAAAATATAACAAGGGATGAATTTCATGTTTAATAAATTGGTTGGATTTTTATTCAAAAAAAATTAAATTGGTTGGATTGAATTCTTTAAAAGCAATTTTAGTTGATTGATAATGTATTAATGGATTATTTTGATCCTTAAACTATCATCTTAATCCATCCATTTTGTCACCTACAAAAGAATCTTAAGGTGTGCTTTTGTAAAAAGAAAATTGTCTAAAACGGATAATTTCCTAGTTTTGAAACTAAAGCTACACTGACCTAAGTATAAAATTTCAGGTTGTAGTTTCGATGCACATAGTTTCGTAACTAAAAACATCTAAAGTAGGAGTAATACATATTTGAGCACAAACCTAAATAAAAATAGAGTTAAATAATTTTTTTTGAGTAAAGAATTAAAATAAGTTTTTGATCACTATAAATATAATCAAATTTATTTTCGATCCTCAAAAAAAATATTAAAGTGACATGTTTTGATCCCTATAAAATTTTTCAACACAAACTTTTATCCTTATAAAATTAACATTTGTTTGATTATATTTAAATATTTTATAATGTAAACTTTTAAATTTCATGTCATAATTAAACGTAATTAATACTTTATGTTTGTATTAGTTGAGATAAGTTTTCGATGCACATAGTTTGTTTTTTTAATAAGTATTAAATTTTATTTAAAGGGAATAAAATTAAATGATACTAATTGATGTAACTAAATTATTTTTGTTTAA
>Ga0315915_1007061_pt1 | contig 13547 bp, 5 predicted proteins | sample MpolbnodulesMG_FD_207738 | JGI IMG/M metagenome (GOLD analysis project Ga0315915, IMG submission 207738) | Medicago polymorpha root nodule microbial communities from Los Angeles, California, United States - branched nodules | ecosystem: Host-associated > Plants > Roots > Nodule | place: USA... | reverse complement strand
TGAACATTCTTGTTCATATTCTCAAAGGGTATTTGAATTTCTATTGATGCATCATTTTTTCTTCTCCTTCTTCTTTTTGTGGTACTTGGAACTTTTGTTTCATTGCTGTTTGTGATCTTTTGAACCACACGGTTATGTGTTTTTAATGAAGTTTTGCACATGATTGTAGTTAAATTGTTGCGTGTTAATAAACAAAATGATCCAAATGATGATGATGAAACTAGTTTGGATTTTGATGGGATTCTATCACAGAAGAAGCAAGTTGATGATGTTGCTTCCATTACTATTTTTCATTGTAGTATAATTAAGCTTAAAAACTTGAGTTTCAAGGCTAATTAAATTGAGTAAAAAAAAGTTCATTACACAACATCATATAAAATTAACATAAAATAAATATAGTGACAAAAAAATATAACGACATATTAATATGAAATTTTTTATAAAAATCTGGGAGGGTCGTGGCCTCTGCTACTCCCCCTTCTAACTCTGTTCCTGAGTGCAGAAGAAAAGATCTGTGACAGTGCTGGTGTTTTTACATGTTTTCATTGAGTTGTGTGTTTTCTTCTTTTATTGAGTTGTAAACATGTTTTCATATGTATTAATAATTTAGTTACCGAAAGAATTTCTTCTTTTATTTGAATGTCTAACATTAATGTTCCCGTGAGCTTAGCTCAGTTGGTAAGGGCAATGCATAATATATGCAAGGTTCGGGGTTCAAATCCCGGTCACTACAAGAAAAAAAGAATGTCTAACACTAGTAATTAATTGTGAGAAATATTGGAAAAAGAATATTCAAGTATTATCACACCGAAAATAGATTAAGTTTGAAAGAGTTCATAAAGAGTGGCGCCATACACTTTATGAGTTGGTTTTGTAAACATGAATAACCACCAAATTCTATTTATTTTGTGTAAAACAAATATAAAAATATTTCTAAATAGCTTTTTTCGATACGGATTTTAGTATCAAGATTCGGTTAATCGTTACAGCCATTCAAAATATTTATTGCTTAAGAAATATGCCAAAGTGATTGATGAACTTTAATTATATTTTTTTTAGAAGTTAAACTAACCCATCAAAATTGGCAACGGAGAAAATGAATAAGAGAACTTGAGAGTAACACACTCCAAGGTCCCAAACAACACTACTAGACCATCAGTGTCCAAATTTAATCCCCAAACTAAAATAATCATCGGTCAAACTTCTACACTAAACATTAGACTTCACAACCCCTTCCCTATGGAACTAGAGGTTAGACCAAAAATCAAATATATATTTTACCCTATTTAGTAGAAGTAGAAGTGCACAATAATTAGAGGGAAATGGATTAACCTTATATCAAACCAATAAAGTAAAGATTGCAACCAAAACAGAAACGGAAGAAGTTGGAAGAAGTAATTACCTAAAGTTGACACTTACAAGTTCAACAACCTATAGAAGTAGAATCTATGATTAAAAATATTTTCACTTTCCAATTCCTTATTTTTGTTTAGGAAGGAGTCTCGCCTTACGAGACGGTGCAAAGGGATGTTACTTCATGTAATGGTGCAGACTTCCTTAAGTTGGTCTGCAATAATGCACATTAAAAAAGATGTCAAACATGCTGCAATCTGGCTTGGAAGCAGAAACATAGAGACACCTAGAGAGCAAATTTTCTTTTGGAACTTTTGTACTGTTTGCTCTAAGAATCACTTGCTTGACTCTGCGGGAGGTTTCTCCTTCGGATGTTTTAAGGCATAATGATCAGCAAGTTGAGCCTGAAAAAAAAGTGCAACAATAGTATGAAGAATCGTGATACATACACAAAAGTTCTCACAAGGTTCGATAACATATTTAAAATTGCAAAACAGAAAAATTCCAAAAATGCGTCGAAGTTGAACAGGCCGATTAACCTATTAAACGATACTATCACCCTAGCCCAGCAACCAGCTGAAAATGATCAACACCAGATATACATGATTCTTTTGATGCTATCAAAATAACATTTCAGAAGTCAAATTGTAAAAATGGCGATATTAGGAGCGATTCTCTCGACATTCAAAAACATTGCATGCACAAGACACCTAATACAGGTGATTGACCAATCAGTTTAAGTATGATCAGTAACTTGTAGAACATGAAAGTAAATTATTTCATAGAAAGGAGTATTACAATAGATGTGTAGAGTTGACTATTTCATCAAATTTGAGGTATTCAAGTTTGAAAATAAACTAGTTATTGTGCTTGTGATCGACCAAAACAAAACTCGCATCAAAGACCACAACATAGCAGCCACTGCAATGAAGATGTCAAGCTTTGGTTTGGTCTCATCACAAGCGTAATAACTCCTTTCTGCCATGGTTGAGGACATAAAAATCTCCAAAAACTACATAACTAAAAAGAAAGAAAAAACCACAAGAGGGTTATGAACTTATGAAGCTAGTGTAGTGTAGGAGGAGGAAAAAAAAAGAATGGAAATGAAAGTGGTTGAGAAGTTAATTTATAGAGAAGGGAGGGTGAAACAAAGAAAAAATGGAACAAAATTAATAAAGGCCAAACATACATTAGCAATCAAATTAAGGGCATGGAAATACTTGCAATTAATTGCAATCATAGATGCAGGACCACTTGCAAATTTGCAATTGCCATGGAAATACAAATTAAGGGCATGCCATTGCACAAACAGTGCAAATTATTAGCTGTGCATAGTCTAAAAAAGATAAGCAAATTATTAACTCAATTTCCTTCAAGAGCCGTACACAAATTAACTTTACACACCATCATATTTGAAATTTATAACCTTTAACTGTATATGAATCCAATTGGGATAGTAATAGATAGTTATTGTACAGCGACAAATTAACATTAAGCATTCATTACACTCAAATAATTCACCTAGTAGATGGATAAAGTAACAAAGCAAACACGTGAAACAAAAGGCTGTGTCAAGTGTAGTTTCCAGGTTTTGAATTCAAAACAAAACCACCTGTAAGCATAGCAAGCATGATTTTGAAGTAAATATTCATGTTTACTAAAGCATGATGTTAGTGCATGAGAAAAGGTCTCAAAACACTAGTAAGAAAATATTCTGCTTATGCGAGAGCTTTAGTGCACGAGGTTAAGGCTCAAAACTAGATCAACCCAAGAAAAATAAGAACTTGAACTATGGGGACTTTTTTATTTTTTTGAGCAATTTTTTAGCAAGTGTGAAAAATTATGTATTAGTGCAGGAGAAAAGGTCTGTGACAGACAGTGCTGGTTTACATGTTCTCATTGAGTTGTGTATTTGTTTGTTGTTTCATATGTATTATTAGTTTGGTTACTGAAAGAATTTCTTCTTCCTTTATTTGAATGGTAAACACTACTAAATTACTGTTCTCTAGAAGAGAAATGCTAAGATTACACCATCTAACACATGAAAATATTGGGAAAATTCAAGTTCCACAGTGAAAATAGTTTGTAAAAGTGAAACCGTATAAATCATTTTGTAAGGATGAGTTATATTTAATCCAAAACCTACAAAAAAATGTTAGAGGAAGATTGTATGATTCAAATTATGTAGAGTACTATTCCATGAATTTATTATGCTATGTTACATAGATGAGCTGAGCCTGCAACGTTAAAAGATTAATTTGGTTGTTGAATGAAGTGTAATAGAATGCAGGTGAGTTGGGTGAAATGGAACATAGGGTCACATTCAATTGTTTGAGTATTTTATGATGAAATAAAACAACATTTGTATAGAAAATAGAGTAAACAGTGTAATGAGATTGAATGGATGTCACCACTTTTCACTTTATTCAATTCTTTTTAAATATCCAAACAATGAAATATCACACCATTCCATTCTATTATATACCATCAACCTGTAATTAGAAACAATAGAGGCTAGTGCTAAAAATGGACTAGCCATCCCATGATTCCAAAACACTATGTGAGTGATGCAAATATCAGATTTAGTGTTGTAAAAACAAAACTAAAAACAAGGAAAAACACAAGGGCATAAGGGGAGAAGGATTTAAACAACCTTAATGCCCATAAGTGAATTACAACAACAAAAGAAATGAACATTCCACCTTTTTAGCATAAACATAATATTTTCATTTTGCAGTTCCTTATTGTTGTTTATACGAAGGAGCCTCACATTTTAGGAGGCGGTGCAAAGGGATGTTACTTCATGTAATGTTGCAGACTTCCTTAAGTTGGCCTGCACTGATACAACCGGATAATATTCTCATAATGACAGAAGCATCTTACAGTAATGCACATTTAAAAAATAAAAAACTAAACATGGTGCAATCTGGCTTGGAAGCAGAAACAGAGAGACACTGAGCAAATTTTCTTTTGGAACTTTTGTACTATTTGCTCTAAGGATTACTAGCTTGACTCTGCTGGAGGTTTCTCCTTCGGATGTTTGGAGGCATAATGATCATCAAGTTGGTTTGGATTTGCAAGTTGGACCTGAAAAAGAATGTGAAACAGTATAAAGAATCCAGATAGATACACAGAAGTTCTCACTAGATTTGATGACATTTAAAATTGCAAAACATCTCCACAAACACACATGGTTCAATAACATCAAAAAAATTCCAGAAAAAAAGTCTAAATTGAATGGCCCCATTAACCTATTTAACCATAGTGTCGCCCTAGAATGGTCACCAGCTATACATGATTGTTTGAATTGTATTGAACTAACATTATAAAAGTCAAATTGTAAAATTGGTGATATCAAGAGCGATACTCAAAGATAAGCATAAGAGTATTGTTACTTGACCCATCAATTTAAGAATGATAAGTAACTGGTAGAACATGAAAGTAAGTTATTTCATAGAAAGGAGGGTTACATAAACGTGTTGAGATGAATATGTCATCATAAGAAGGAACAGTTGTCTCTATAACTCTATGCACATGTTTCTCTTACCTAGTACCTTTTCATGGAAGAATAAGGCTAAGGTGGTATTTGGTATTAGGAATGTTTTAACCTGAAATCTGAAGTGGGAATAAAGTTTCTCAAGTTTGGTACAAGCAGTAAACAATGTTTACAAGCATAAGAGGTGTCCAAGATCTAGACATGCATAGCCATAACACAGTCATGTTTCACAACATAGCATCTAAAAGAGACAGATTTATACAGATAATACCCTATAAAATATCCTTGATTCAGCCACTCTTGCCCCCGGTTAATTATAGGCACCTGAACAACATTAATTATAATATTGAACTTGTACGAAAGTATTAGGATTCAATTCCTTACACCTTGATATTTATGTTTCAAACGAATATAGAAGACAATTGAAAGTTTTCAACTCCCTGTTCCTCAAAAGTTCTTTCAACCCACATAATTCCTGCTAATATAGCAAGGTTGAACTTATACAGAGGTTGCTGCAGAGGAATAATCCTCTTTGCTAAAGAAATATACACCTAATTACTTGTTCACAATAATTTATGCATTCCTAGTTGATCAAGTAAATACAAAAAACTACGCTTTTAAAAATAAAGACTATGTCTTTTGTTGTGCTTGATGAAAGGGACTCTTGCCAAAATGGTCAGAGTTATTAGGATGACACAGGTTCAAGTCGTGGAATTAGCCTCCTGCTAATGCAAGGCAAGAAGACTGCATTACTATAGAATCAAAATGGATTTGGTCCTTCCCTGAACCCCCCATGGCGGGGACTTAATAGCATCCCGTTTCCCTTCATGGCCTCTATTGTGTTTAATGTAAGTTCCTACAAGCTAAGAACTTTCATCACAATGAAAGCTCTGATGTAAAGATATGATAGGTCTCTTCAACAATTAGATAAACACAACCATTTGATCATTACTATGGACATGTTTGGATTGGCTTCTTTGAGCCTATTTATTGGCATGAACACTTGTGAGACTGTTTGGACGAGCTTATGAAAGCAACTTATGTCATGTCAATGCTGTTTTCAGCTTATTTCCACAAATTTTCTTAGATAACTTATAAAGACAGCTTATAGATCATATATCATATGAAAGTAGTTTGATTTTATTTTACCATTTGCTATAGAAATAACTTATATATAAACACTTATTATAAACGCTTAATTAGGTTGTTTGTCTAACCAGGGATATGAATAGAAGAGATTTTACGAGTTTCTTCTTCTAGGGTATACTTCAGCAGTTCAGTTTAACAAATGTAGTATGAGATGTTCTATTTCCTAGAGACAGGGCTTTGCTTGCCAACCCACATATCTAAGATAGCTGAACAAGTTGCTCTGATCATATGTCCCACCATGGCAACAAGCCAACAACAGAAGCATGCCTTACATACATTATTCAAAAAGTAATTATGGGCTGAATTGCTAAAGTACAAACCATTAGTTGGCAAACTGACACACAAAGCCAAATAAGAGCAAAATGCAACAAAACAGGACATTATCTTCAAAATAATTAATATTCTAGAAGTCAAGCTTATGATTATTAATTAACAGATCAATAATTGAATCATTTAAAGCCTAACCAATTAGTATTTCTAGCAACACTTGCATCATCAATGAAGCCACCCATTTAAGCTGTGCTTAAATTTTAAAATCAAATCATCATGAACTGAAACCTTAGTAATAACAACACTTCTGATCGAAGGTGTGTCCGACATGGGCCAATGTCAGACACCAATACGACACTGACGCATGTGAATTGTGATTACATTGAATTATGTCATTTTCTCAAATTATTAGTATATATTGATGTCGTGTCTGGTGTTCATGTCCGTATGATAACTCATTCAATGAAATTTGAAAACACAAATAAATGGAAAATTGAAAAGAAATAAGCACGACCCAGATCGGTTAAATCGATGCAATAACACAACCCAACAACAAATCACTACACAGGTCATCATATAACACCAAGTAGTTTTTAGGGGCAAATTCAAAATGGAAAAAAAATAGAGACCCAATAATAAAAATTTGATTTTTTTTTTTTGTTTTCATGACATAATATGAAGAAGATGAAGAAGGAAAAAGAAAACCTTGCAAATGGGGCAAGTGATTTTGAGACCAGCACCTCTAGCTTCAATCTGAGAACCCTTTGATTTCTGATTCTTCTCTGCGTTTCGTTTCTGCGCTTCGATCTTCTGCTTTCCCCGCGTCATCTTGTTGTTGTTTGTGATCGATCAAACTTCAAACTCGACCAACCACACAAAGGTGAAGAAGAAGAAGAAATGTGAAAAAGAATGACCAATGAATTTGATAAGAACAAACATGAGACTTATGTGGGCCCACTTTCTCAAAAAATATTGTTTGGTCCCACCATTAGGACTACATTTTTATTTTATTTTTAATTTATGTTTGGTCCCACCATTAGCCTTTCAAAAATGTGAAATTGACATTTTTAGAGAATGATTGTTATAGGCTGGCTAATATATCAACAATTTGGTTAGCTTCTTTAAACACATGAACCCAAGTGACATTGTATTGATCATGCAAGTTTTCATTAAAAGCAACTATTAGAGAGAGAGAGTGACGCAAATAATAACATTAACATCCATTTTGAACAAGATGGAGGGTGGTTTGAGAATTCATTTGCACCATAATTTTTTGAATTTTTTAATGTCAAACCAACATTAAACCATGAAAGTTGAATCACACACCCACAACAATCTCCTACCTTCTTAGAAAAATGATTATTCACTCCTTTTCTAAATATAAATATAAGTAAAATTGAATTTTTAGGTTTGTTCGTTTAATGATGTATGTGGTCCATAATATGAACCACATATCATTAAATGAATGAACTTAAAAAGTCAATTTTGCTTATATTTAAAAACAAAGAGAGTATCAAAATAACTTTTTTTGAACAACAAAAAATGGATTATATTAACACCATCTAAGAATCCTTACTAGCACAAGGTATGCCAGAAAGAATCTTTAAAGTTTATAATCAAAATGAAACCAAAAACAAGGAAATAAGAAAACTTAGCAGATGGGTATACAAACAAAAGAGCTCGACCACCACATATGAGAGTTTAAACGAAGATTGACATTATAAGCTTTCAACCATCAAAATGAATGTAACTTGACTTTATCAAACATCTGGTGAATTATGTTTTCCTTAGCCTTGAAAACTCAGTTATTCCACTCATTCCACATAACCCAAACGCAACATAACCAAATAAGCTACAAGAATGAACAACGAGCTCGCAATCCTCCAAAAGAATAAATAAACTGAACAAGATGATCCCGAAAGGAATCTGGATCAGCTGATGATATACCAACCCAAGACCTAACCATGCTCCACAAAGAGTCGAAAACGAGGAAAGAAAGGAACAAGTGGTGCGTTGTTTCCAATCCACCACAGTCAGTCACGCAAAATTGAGAGTCATGAGAAATGATGTTACGCGTCACCAAACTGTCCTTAGTCGATAACCTATTACAAATAAGCCTCTAAGCCAAAATAGAGGAATGCAGCCACTATAAGTGATATGTGATAGAGCAGGGTCTTCAAAAACATTATTGTTGTTAGCCAAATTTTCATTTACCCTGGAAAAATAATCTTCAAAAAATATTATAAAAAAACTTTTAAATACATTTGAATCTCGGGAGTATATACTTATTATATGTAGAATATGAAGAAAAAAAAAACTTCAAAATAAACAGTTTTTATCGATCAAAGAATATGTTGTCAAAATTAATAGTTAGTTAAGAAATCGACTAATAACTTTTAAATGTGATTTTCTTTGTGCTTAAACTGTGTTGGAGTTTTTGTGAGCACCAAGCTAAGAAACACGTAAGTAAAATTAAGCAGAAAGATAGACAAAATTTTGTGAAAATAGATTTGTTGGATTGATTGTGTGTGTTAAAATGAATTGTACAATAGGTATTTATAGGCACAACTAGTTCTACTAACCAAAACATCGTGGACTACAAAACTTTGCCTTATTCAGTTATTCTTGCGACTACAACGTGTTTCTTCCTGATGTTGGGTGTGTGTGGTGCCCGACATTTGGCTCGATCTCTCCATGCCCCGTGAATTTTATGTTTCTCTTGTCCACGTGTGTGCAAATCATGCCTCTATAAAAACTGTTGTTCCAATTAGTGGAGCTACAAACAGTAAACACAAATAAAATGTCGATATTGTCAAATTCCATGTTCATTTGACTGATTCTGACACTCCTACAACCTTCATGGACTTGAGAAAGATTCACCTATTTCGTATTCAGTTTTTTATAGTTATATTATCCTTCACTCGTCTACTAAAGATACAATTAAATATAATTTAATTGTTGTCGCGTTCGACTAACAACTTAATTTTTTTTTAGTTCAAAACAAAATCAGTTATAATAAATTATAAACGAATCAATTTTCAAACAAATCAACATGTGTACGATTTGGTATTCTAAAATCTCAATATATTTTAAAAAATATATTTGGTCAGGTAGTCTAGTGACCTTAGCTCACACATTTTAAATATGGAGAAGTAGAGTGTCCGAAGTTCGAACTCCAACCCCTACATATGTTATGTAATGTTCATACCAACTGAGTTAATCTTATGGATCAATATATTTTAAATTAAATAATACATATCTTAGGAAAGAAGGATGACTAATAACATAAGGAGATGATGCGTTCTTAAATTGATTTCTTTCTGATGATGAAAATTGGATTTTCATTTTTGCATGAAATGCATAGTCAACTCAAAACAATTATGTAATCTGATATGGAGTATTGTTATGGATGCACGAGTTGAAAGGAAATTAATTTACAAATAATCAAGTATAGCAATCACTTAAAAATTTTGTCTTTCAATTTTATGATTTTGTTTTTGGGGTGCTAGAATATTCCTCTACTATTTCACCCCATCATTAACAAAAAAAAAAAAAAAATAATGTAAGTTTTATTGTGTGTGTTATTTTCTTAATAATTAATGTAACTTTGAGTGTACCTTTTTTTTGAATACAAACTTGAACGTATCTTTTAACTATTTATTAGTTACGTTACATTTTGTGTAAAACTTATAACACTCTCCAATTATTAAACTCATTTTTTTACTTAACTTTTGTTTTCCTTCTTATTTCTTTTTTTACTCACATAATTCAAAATATAAATTTTGAATAAAATAACGACTTAAATGCATTTTTGACATTCATTTTTTCATATTTTTGAAGTTTTGATATTCATATCTTAAAATTCAGTTTTTCAGTCTTCAATTTCAATTTTTTTTTTCCAATTTTTGATCCTCAAACTCTAGTTTAAAGTCAACTTTGATGATGTGTCTAAATAACGAATAATGTGGCATAACATATATATATATATATATATACACACATTTTCCCTCAATTATTAAATTCTACTACCATGATACTATGATAGTATTAAGCATACAAAAATAAAAAGAAACAAAAATGGTAAAAATGACATAAATACAAAAACTATATAGAAACTCCAGAAAATAAAGCGAAGGATAGAAAGTGTTGTTATACTGTACGCAATGTATGAGCTGTATAACGGGATTGTAATGCGTCGGTTGCACGTGCGATATGTCCAAATTCTCACGTGCGAAAACAGCTTATAGCTCTTAATTAATCTCATTGGTTCAGCTTTAATTTCCAAAAAAGCATCTTCTTAGTTCACACACGCTTTACACTCACACACTCACTCTTTGGAATTGGAATCACACAAATCTCAGAACAAACACAACGAAGCAGTGATAGTGATAACGGTGGTTTTATCGTTTTCTATTTACACCTCCACTTGCATTTCATTTCATTTCTCTCTCATTTTTGCATCTCAGATCGAACACATCAACGTAACTTCGTATGCATTCTCTCTCTCTCTCTCTCTCTCTCTCTCTCTCTCTCTCCCTCTAGATTATTCTCTGCTTTTTCGATTTTGCTGAAATTCACCATCGCTGTTCGTGAAATTGAAGTTGATGATAAGTTAATCTGGATTTGATTTTTCTGCATTGCTTGATTTTGGTTTGAAATGTTGAATTGAAGTTCTTGTTAGTTCAATTGAAAAATTAAGTTGAAGTGATTATTAGTTAATCTGGATTAGTATACATGATTTGAATTGTGAAGCTCGTTTAGTAGTTGTTTACCTAGGTTCAGTTTAGAGTTTAGATTAGCTTCTTTAGCTTAAGTTTTTCAGTTGAAATTTTGCGTTACTTTTTTCATTCGTGATAGGTAAAGTAAAAACTGCTTTTGCATTTGAGCTAGAAATTTTGTAAAATAAGTGTTGTTTAGTGGAAAATTCTTGATGATTTTTTCATAGAGAATGCTTGATTGTGGATTCTTGGTCATCGTCTTAGGACTTGTTTGGATTGACTTATTTAAGCTTAGTTACTGACAATCAAAGAGACTTTCTGGGAGAGTTTGTGGAAATAGTGTATGACATGTTTATAAGTGTCAGATTATTTGCATAAGCTCTCTCTTCAAGATAACATGTCGAATCAACTTATAGCTTATATGAAATAGTTTGACGTTATTTTATCTTGTTATAGAAATAGAAATAGCGTATACAAACCCACTTGGGTTGGCCTGGTGGTATTGACTTGGGACCTGGGAGTGTGCTCCTCCTTGAGGTCTCAGGTTCGATTCTCTCTGGTGCCAATTTAGGTGGGCTAATTTAGCTTCTTCAAAAAAAAAAGAAAAAGAAATAGCGTATACATAGGCACTTATATGGTAAACGCTTATGCTACAGTCACTTAATTAAGATGTTCATCCAAACTTGCATTAGAATTTTCTTGTGTTTTTATTTACTTGGTGAGGTTATGTGTGTAAGTGTGTGTTTGGTTCTGCAGTGACAAAAATTAATTGAGGTAATTAAGTTTGGCTAAAAGTGAGTTGAAGGTAAATTGCTTTATGTTTGGATAGTTCATGTAAAAGTGAGTTGAACAATAAATTTGTGTGTAAAAATCAATTGAAATTCTAGACTCAATAACTCCAAGTTCTTACTTCAAGATAGAATTAATTCTAGAGGCAAAATCAATTTTACTAGTGAGCAATCAAACATGTCAAATTCAATTCGACACCTCTAGAATCAATTTTACTAGTGAGCTATTGAAATCGCTGATATTTGTAACTGTTAGACTAACTTTTGGTTCTACTGTGGTGTATTTTTACATTAATACATCTGTCATAATGATGGTTCGTACGGTTTAATCTCAGTTTAGTTGGTTTGATGTTGCAGGCAGCATCTACGTTCATCGCACTGCTGATGTATATACCAACCAGATAACTACATGGTGGAGAGACATTTCAGATACTTTTGCCTCAGATGAATTTTACTAGTTCGACTATACACCGTTGCTATGGACATTTGTCTTTTAAAAGGCCAATGGCTGTGGCTTCTGTATGTTTTGTTGATACATATTGTAATTAATGACATTGAAGCGATCACTCCTGATGGTATGATACTGTTTTAGGATATTAGTCTGATTTTGATTTAATTATTTTCGGTTATTCCTCTATAACAAATGTGTAGAAAGAAGTCAAAGCTTCACGAATTCTAGTTACATTATTCTTACTTGTGTTTGTTCTCGCTTGGGACTTCGTTTAAAATAACATCTAATTAATTTCATGAGGTAGATTCCTTTTCTTTTGCTTAATTAAATTGATTGTTATATTCTCTCACATTTATAGGTGAGGCACTTATCAACTTCAGGACAACAATTGGTAGCTCTGATGGTATCCTGTTACAATGGAGGCCTGAGGATCCTGACCCATGTAAATGGAAAGGAGTGAAATGTGATCCAAAAACCAAGAGAGTGACACATCTGTGAGTTTTTAAACTTGTCATTTTTTGTCTTTCACATGCTATAAGACTCTTGTTTTGAGATGAAAGCATTTCATGCATCATGTTGTTTTGATTGACTGGTGTAGTTTGTCAAATGTATTATGCTGTGGGTAGATGCCGCTAATTTTTTTGTTGTTGTGGGTAGATGAATTATATTATGTTAGTCTTGTATTTATAAGGTTGCCAAAGCATAGCTTTATGAAGCTTCATGGGAATGTTTCAACCATGTATGGAACATAAACATTTATGTTCTGATTTTGACTTAAAATTCTGTAAACAAATGTTATCTAATTTTTATAGCTAGTACTGATTGTAAATTTCACATAATACAATTTTCCTGCTCATATTCTCACCACTCCAGTCTCTGATGGTTAAATAAAATTTTGAGTGACAGACTTCAAAATTCTTGCACCCTACTGAGTCCACCATTTTTTAAACTCTGTTTTTGCGTTCCACTCTTTTCTTTCATGGGTCTTGTGTTGGAGTAGTATTTTCATTAATGCAGGATAGGATATAACTTTTTTCTATATGTTAACATCCTTGAAAGTTGAAACATTGCATCTGCGCAATACTTTGGTTACCAGCCTCTGAATTTTAGAAAAAAGCACTTTACATTAAGATATAACAGGAGACTTGTTGGCAATTATATATGGAGTTCTTTATCTAACTTTGCTTTCATTGGTGATATTGTAGGATTCTATCACACCATAAGTTAATTGGGTCTTTATCACCTGACCTGGGGAAGTTAGAGCGTCTGAAAGTTCTGTACGTGTTTTAAAAATTTGGATTGCATATATATTTTCTTTTAAT
>Ga0315915_1007060_pt1 | contig 13547 bp, 5 predicted proteins | sample MpolbnodulesMG_FD_207738 | JGI IMG/M metagenome (GOLD analysis project Ga0315915, IMG submission 207738) | Medicago polymorpha root nodule microbial communities from Los Angeles, California, United States - branched nodules | ecosystem: Host-associated > Plants > Roots > Nodule | place: USA... | reverse complement strand
TTTGTTTTGTGTCATTATTGTGATTTAGCAGACCACAAGAATAGATGTATAATAATATTTTCAAATACCAATCACAAGTATATCTTAGTTCAAAATACTTTGTTATTTAACATTTAATTAAAAAAAAAGCTTAATAGCAGTTTTAACCCCACTAAGCATCACGATCTTGCGATTTTGACCCCTAACAAAATAAATTACAACTCAGCCATCTAAGTATTGCCCTTTTGCAATTTTTTACTCCTAGATCAATTTTGACTCATTCAACACTACCATGACACCCACATCACTTAAGTGAGGTGCCACATGTTATTTATTTATTTTTGGCTTAAATATGTCATTGGTTCCTGTTGTTTCACTAAATTTTGGCATCGGTCTCTGCACTTTTTTTTGTTTGCCTTTGGTCCCTGCACTTTGTAAAATATTTGGCTTTGGTCCTTCTATTAAGTCCAAATTATAAAATAAAAAAAAAAAGCAAAACTAATTGTGTGCCACGTGGACCAATCATCCCACGCCACATGGCACACTAAAGGACAACTTTTTTTTTATTACAGATTTTTAATTATTATTTTATTTATTGTTTTTTATTTAAAAATATCATTAGTCCTTTCACTTTCAACATTTATTAATATTAGTCCCTGCACTTCGGTATTGGTTCATGAACCTTTAAAAATAACTTTTCAATGATATTATTATGTTTTATTATTATTTTGTTCGTTTTTTTATTAAGAATAATTATATAAAAATATAATAAAATTTTTTTAAAGAAGGAATAAGCTGTAATTGTTTTTTTGACAATAATAAGGTTTAATTGTATGGCACAGTCATTTAGAACTGTAGAAAAAAATCTTTGTAAAAAAATTCAATGTTGTAGATCTGGGAAATATCTTTTTTTTCTAAAGAATATTTGGGAAATAGCTTAAAAGTTAAAATATTAAATACTAGGATATATAAACAAAGTATAATTATTTACTCAAAAAAAAAAACAAAGCATAATTACGGGAGGCTAATTATATATTACTTTTTTTTTTAATTTTGTATCAACGTAGCTTAAAAAACTCATATTACAAATATCTTTCTTTTATAAAATCAAAGTCAAAGTCTTTTTTTCACTTTGAAGCGAAAAGTATAAATTATATAATTAGATAAGTTCTAAATATACATATTTAAGTAAAAGAATAATGAATAAAATAATAATTAAAAAACATGAATATTTTTTTGTTTTTTAGTGTGCCATGTGGCATGGAATGATCGGTCCACGTGGCACACTGTTAGTTTTTTTTTTTTAATTTGGACTTAACAGAAGGACCAAAGCCAAATACTTTACAAAGTGCAAGGACTAATGCCAAATAAAAAAAGTGTGGAAATCAATGTCAAAATTTGGTGAAAGTGCAAGGTACAAAGAATATTGATTTCTTTGGGTACAAAACTTTATCACAGTAAAACAATTCGAACCGAACCTCATGTAGATATTGTAAAAATCAAAACTTTTGAAGAAAATCAAAGTGAACAATAAGTATGAAAATTGAGACATGAGAATAGAAATGGGGGAAGAAGAGAGGTAAGAGTTTTGGAATTTAAGGATGAATTTCTGAAGAGAGGTAAGAGTTTTGATTATATGGAGTTTGATTTTGGCTTTTGCTTTTGCGGCTCACGTGCCTTTCCTTCTTTTTTTTTTTCCATTTCTTTTTTTTTTTCTTTTTCCATTTATTAATTCCAGCATTGCTTTAAAATAAAAAAAAAACATTTAAACATGTGGCACCTCACTTAAGTGACGTGGGTGCTACATCAACATTGAATGAGTCAAAATTGATCTAGGTGGCTAAAATTGCAAAATGGACAATACTTAGAGAATTGAATTATAATTTATTTTGTTAGGGGACCAAAATCGTAAGATCGTGTTATTTAAAGAGTCAAAACTGTTATTAAGCCTTAAAAAAGTGATTAGAGAAACTCCTCAATCGTATGTGCTTAGAAAAACCAATCAATAAGCCAAAAATCTTGGTATAAAAGTATAAGCAAATACATGATGATGGTAGAAGATAAACCACAAATCTAAAAGATCAACATACCCCATGAATTAGTACTATAGTCACACCAGCAAAATTTTAATATTGATAAATTAAATTCTATTACTTCTCTATTTTTTTAATGATCATGTCCTAATTCAATAAATTATGTAAACCGTAATACCTTCCTTTCACCTCTATCAAAGAAAGGACAATTTCGATGGCAAACCCAACATTTGTTGATCATAATGTCATATGGCTTATTGCATGAGTTAGCGAGAACTTATTCAACACAGTTAAGGAAAATCATGCAAATTTCATTTTTTGATACCCACTTCCTAAGATTCAAAAAACTTGGTCTACTTTCAAAATTTAGCGATTTGAACAAATTTTGCATACGCTTAAAAGATTGTCAATAGATAGAAATCTCTCTCCCAAAGAGCATTAAAACATATACGTGATATCATATCACAAAACATCTACGACTAGCAGTTCTTGTACAAATGAGAGTTATAATTATTTTTCTCCCATAACTTCTCTATAAGCAGAGTAACAAAAAAAACACAAAGATTCAAAGCATAAGATCAAAATGAATCATTAAATTGTAACTCTTAATTCTTAATATGTGATTGATTCTTGCTAAATTTATATAGATTAATAAGTAAGAATTTTAAGGTTTTAAAGTTGATGTTGGCAGTCCTTACATTCATATGTGGCGTTTGATGATTTGCTTGTGTGAAATGATGATATTAAAGCTGAATTGAGATTATGTTAATTTTGAATCTCTTAATCTGGTTATTGATTGAGTGAATTTTGTCATATTGGTGATCAAGTATAAGTAATGGGTGTATCTAAGTATTTTTGCATTTGATTTTTGAGATAAGACATGAATGAAGTAGATGATTATTCAAAGGTTATGCTAAAGTACTTGCTATATAATATTTATATTTATATACATAAATATGAATAGATATGAATGTATATTAGTAAGTGAGAATATTAGGATTCATCTTGCAAGGTGAGTTCTCCGTCCATATGCGACGGGACATGTAAGTGAGGGTAAGCACGGGACATGTAAGCGAGGGTAAACACAACACTATTTACAGGAGTTAATTAATCTTCAAGTTATTACCAAAACAGGTTATCTTTATGAAATATTTTAACTTATAACATTAAAATAAGAAAATAATAGTACATAACGAGAAATATTATATGTGTGACTGCATCAGTCCGCTCTTTTTACCACACTAACGTGTGTGTATATTTTATTATATTTGTTTGTATAATTTTGATTACAAATTTTAATTTTTTAAATATTAATGAAATTGTTCATACATCTATTTATCTACAAATAATTGGTTATTCATACATCAAAACATATAACAAAAGTATTTATCAACTTGACATATTTTGGTTTTTCTGTATATAAAATAAAAATAAAATAACGATAATTTTTTATTGATGTGCCTATCTTTTCACTTTTTTTATTGCGCTAACGTTTGAAAATTATGAACGGTGTTTTTTTTATGAAATTTTGATTTTAATTAAAACTAAAAAAATATAAATGTTTGTTGCTTTCAAGTTATAAAAAATCAAACTAACCATGATTATCTATTTCAACGACACCGACAATAATACAATATAATAAAAAAATCTAAATTCTTTTTTTAACTAGTAATAGACCCGTGCTTTCGTACGGGTCACGCAAAATTGTGGTAATCGTATAAAAAATAAATACATTGTTAATATCGTCAAATATTTAAAAATATTAATGAAAATTATCAACATTAATATAATGTTTTTATTATATTATCAACATTAATATAATGATAGTGAGTGTAACACAATGTATGATTTGGAAAGAAAAGAATGTCAGAATATTTCAGAATCATCATCGGTCAGCTCGGAAGCTCCTCCACCAAATCAAAGAGGTTGTATACATTAGAGGGTTGAAAATCAATCAACTGAAGAGCCTAATGTCAAGATTGTGTTGAGCCTAATGTTAAGATTGTGAGCTGTTGGGACCTTCTTCTTGCTTTTTTTTGTCGAGCTTAGCTCTTGTTTCTTTGTTGTTATCGTTCTTGTTTCCATAAAGTTTGTATTAACTGTGTTTTTGGTTAATAAAAGTAATCTCTTTTTACCAAAAAAAATATAATGTTTTTATTAAATATATTTTTCTTATATGTAGAAAAATATGTTTAATATTTGAATCGCGTATATTGTGGAATTTATTTATTATATACATGAAAATAAATGTTTATATACATATTTCAGAAATTCAATAAACTATTTATTTTATAATTCATGATTATTTCAAAATATCAAAATTAATGTAATGTTTCGATTAAATAAATTTTTGTTTCATATGCAAAACACCGTTCAATGCTTGCATCGCACCCGTTGCTGATTTTACGCGTTTTATCTGCATAAATAAATTTATATGTAAATATATGAAAAAGTTGATAAGATAAAATTGTAGAAACTCATTAATATTGGCAAAATATAAACATTAATATTTTTTCTCTTGAATAAGTTTTTATTTTATATGCAAAAGACCGTTCAATGTTTGCACCGCACCCGTTGGAGATTTTATATGCTTATATATGCATAAATAATTTTTTATATACATATAAGAGAAATTCAATATGATAAAATTTTGAAAACTCATGACTATTTTCAAAATATCAACATCAATGTAGTGTTTCTATTAAATAACTTTTTATTTTATATTTAAAACACCGATAAATATTTCCACCACACTTTTTGAGGATTTTATAAGCTTGTATATGTAGAATAGATTTTTTATTTAACGATATGTGATAGTCGATATGATAAAATTTGGAAAACTCATGACTAGTTTTAAAATATCGACATCACTGTATTGTTTCTCCAAAATACCGTTAAATATTTACACCACACTCATTGTATAATTTATGTGCTTATATCTTCAAAATCAAATTTTTATGTATACCAGTATGAGAAAGTTGATATGTTTGAATTTTAAAAACTAATGACTATTTTAATAAGAGTCGGGATCCGTTGACACCTAATGTCAACGGATTCGTTGACACCAAATCATTGCCGTCTAAATATTTTAATCAAACGGCTAACATTTATCTACATGATAATTTTGGTGGACTCTCCTTGCACTTAGGTGTTCTAGGTTTTTTTATTTTATCGTTGTTACTGATAAATGTCCAGTTTTGCCTCCCGATTCGGTGGCCGTTCAAAGAAACAATCTTTTAACTTCAATCCTAGTAAAACCTTACACAAATTAATATCTTCTCTTTCCCCCTTCTTGGAATTGATTTGCATTCTAACATTAAGATCGAAATGGGAATGGATTAGTATGAGGTAAACAATTACTAAAGGTGGAAAAGGCAATTATGTTGTGGAGGAACGTTCTAGACATCAACTCATTAAACTCATAGCCTTTCTTTGACAAATCCATGGTGATCGTCAAAATATTTAAGTTCACGGCAATAAAAAGTCTTTGTTCATGTGCTTGTGTGCACTATCAATCTATCATGTTATTTTTATTTATTATATTTACAAAGATCTCTGTTCCCACATTCGTTTTGACGAGGACTGAACAAAAACCCAATACAAACAAGACATTGTTCAGGCAAATTGAGGAGAAGAAATGAGTGTGCTTCGGTGGGGAAGTAAGGAGATACTCACCGAATTAATTAAACAAACAATTAATAGATAGTTGCAATTTGGTGTCAACGAATATGTTGACAGCTGATGTCAACGGATCCTGACTCTTTTGATAATATTAACATTAATGTATCGTTTTTATTAAAAAAATTATATACAAATTAACAACATTAAAAGAGATCAGAATAAACTATTTTCCTATACGTATGACATAAAAGAGTAACATAAACTTTTTTTCTTTTTCCAAAGACTTATTAATTTTGCATCCAAAAACAAATATCAGAGGAAATTTGTTATATCAACTTATCCATGGAAGTGAAAATTAGTTACATTTTTTATTTTTAGAGAAAAAACTGACTACACCTTTTTTTTTAATTAAAAACAAACATGATTTAAAAGTATTCCAAAGACTTATTAGTTTTGCATAAAAAGACAAATTTTTAAGTCATTTTTTGAAAACTTGGTAAAAAAAAAGTCATTTTTTAAAAAATAAATAAATTGATTCCATAGTTATCCATGAAAATTTGTTAGAGTTGTGATGACATTATCTGTAATTTTTTTAACAAATTAATTAATTTCATAGTTATCCGTGGAAATTTGTTACAGATGACCATTATCCATGATTAATTTTAAAAAATAAAACAATTAAATTAAATTTTGCAAAATGACCATTATGCACATAAAATTAAGGAGATCATGAATTTCAAAGAGGACGATTATGAAATTCTGCTATACTTCAACTTTCATATATTGTTAGTAGATGACACCAACAACAATTTTATTATAGAAAAAGTTGTTTAAGGGTATAATTGGAATGATGTAAGGAAAAAAAACAAAAAAATATATATTCATATTGTGTTTGTTTACATTTGTTTTAATATTTAAATTTATTCTTATATATCTGTTTGTTACATGTGTTATTTGTATTGAAAATTGAGTGTATTTTTGAAAAGAAAAATTCAGCCCAAAAGTGCTGAACGAGATAGTTTTCTTTATATATATAGTATAGATATTTATAGTGACATCCCTAAAAATAATAATTATAGTGACATATATTTAATCTAGTTTGTTAAAAAACATGTCATATATTCATTCGTGTTTGTTACACGATATATTTTGTGTGATAACAAAAAACTATTGTTTGTTAGACTTTTTAATATTTAAATTCACTCTCATCCATTATGTTTTTTAAATGATGAGGAAAAAAATCAAACATATAAAATTTGTTGCATTTTGTTTTAATATTTGAATTTACATTTATCTATTTGTTATATGTGCTATTTGTATTAAAAATTGAGGGTAAAAATTCAATTTAACTTTTTAGAGACTAAAATCAAAATTCGATATATTTATAGATACGAAAAACTTTTTTAACCGTAAATAATATTCAATGTAGCGTACATTATTTAATTCGATATATTTTTTTTAGTTTAAAAAATTACTTTTTGTTGAGGTCAAATTCCTTTTTTTTTTAATCATATACCTAGTGTCTAGAGATTTGTCAAAACTTTGAGGGTGAAGAGTAAAAAAAAAAATATAGACTTAGCTTAATTATTTATCATTTAGTTTTATTTTGTTTGATTACCATCATAGTTTTTTTATTTATTTAAAGGTGACATATATCAAACATAAAACATAATGAATTATTCTTAAACTAATAATAACACTGAGTTTTCCTTTAGATGAGAAAAGAAGTCAATAGCTTAGTACATTGCATACCTACGTTTTAGCCTTTTCTCCACTTTTGTTAACATGTGAACATTAATTTTAATTAGTTGAAAGAGGTCATGTCTCACTATCATTTTCTTTATATTAAAAATAAACATATAAAAATAGTACACATTTAGTTTTGCCAACTTGTTAAGATCCAACATATAATAATAACTTACCATTCTTCAAAATAAAATAAAAAACTTACTAATTTTTTTTAATGGAAGTTATAAAACTCAAAATACAGTAATTTGCTGATTGAGAGTTACAAACAAATAGTTTTATTTAACTTGACCTATCTAACTCATCTCCTAGTGTAGTTATCACTCTAGCATACACAATCATTCTTCATTTTTAAGAGAAGTACACATATGCAACCTTCAAGCACAACTATCGTCAATCTCTTCACTTATTCATCTTTCCTTAATTGCCTATCCTTAATTCCCTTTCTGTGTGTTTTATTTCTCTATATATGTCCATAAATCTGCAAAAAAAAAAGAAAAAAAAGAAGAGAAATTATTAAAATATTATTTTGGTAATAACGAAAGTAAGAGCAAAAATAGCAACATAATTATTTTTTAAAAGAACAACAACAAATTCAACAAAATCAATGGAAGTGAAAAACAACTATTAACTTATGTTATACAATATCTTCATCTTGGTTGTGAAGCTTCTTGATACTCTACTTCATGTGAAAATATCCAAGCAAAAGGGAAAAAAAATAATCCAAACAGAACGTAGTAGGATCTTCTATAAAAGAAGTAGAGTGTAGTGGAAGAATAAGCTTTTTAATTCCTACTGAAAGGTGTTTTACCTTAAACTATCAAGAAACTCAACTCAATGTCATATGGTAAACATGGATTAAAGACAAATGTAAACTTGGAACAAAGGATTGAAGGCTTGGTTAGTTTCATATTATATCTTTTAGAATTGTACAAACAGAATAAATTGAGAAAAATGTCTCATTTATCTTCAACCGTCAACATACAAATCACAACAACATATATAGATTTGACATGAAATAGAAAAATATAATGAAACTTTAATTTTTTAAGTAAAGCATAAAAAAAATAAGAAATTAAAAGGGTTAGTTAGTTTCATTACTTTTTTTGCACCGTAGAAACAAAATTAAATGGAAGAAATGTCTCATTTATCTTTAGCCTTCAACATATGAATTACAACAACATAGATCTATCATGAAATAGCAAAAACGAATTAAACTTTAATTTTGTAAGTCAAACACGGAAAAAAAAGAAAAGAAATAGAGGGTTAGTTACTTTCATACCTTTTTTTTGCACTATAGAAACAAAAGAGATTGGGAGAAATGTCTTGTTGATCTTCAACCTTCAACATAAGAATCACAGCAACCTAGATCTAACGTAAAATGACAAAAAAAATGAAATTTTAATTTTGTAAGTCAAGCATACAAAAATAAAAATAAGAAATTGAAAGGTTAGTTCGGTTGATACATTTTTTTGCATTGTAGTAACAAAAGAGATTGAGAACAATGTCTCCTTTATCTTCTATCTTCACCATGGAGAGGTGAACTTTCTTTTTCTTCTACAAACAAAAAAAAAGCAAGCAACAATAATTTATTTTTGCCACTTGTCACAAACCCACTTGTCAAGCAATGCTTATGCCAATTGTTACACATACAGTGAGCCACTTGTTGGACTCTGGTGTAGCATGCACTCCTTTCTTATATTATAAGAGATTTCCGTCTTTCTGTTATGTTCACATCACACTCATCCAAACAATCAACCGTACGTCTTGGTATTTTTTTTTTTTACTAAAACAAAATAATATTTATTTATTTAAATTGATATATACATCTTCGGATACAAATACAAATTCAACATCTTTAAAAATGAGTGTTTCATTTTGTACTTGTGGTAAATATATAGTTTCTCCTTGCCATGACAATGATAATGAGGAACTCTTAGGATTGATGGAGATGTCGTTGACCTTGAGCCAATGAGTGAAGTGTTGTTATTTTAGCTCAATATGTAGAATCATTGGTCTTAATTATCCTTGAGAGACTTATAGAATCAGAGCTACATAGTTCTCTTTGGTGGTTGTGAAGTGAGAAGGAAGAAGTGAATGAATTATGGAGGCATGGAAGGAGTGGATGAGTGGAGGACCGAATAGTGAGTGGAAAGCGGCAGATTATGGAATATCCCACTATTCTGCCTCCCTAGACTTAGTCAAAGTCACATGTGTTTTACTTCGAAGATTTAAATCTTCACAACATTTCTTTCAAGCATATTTTTCTGTGGTAGTCGAGATTTGAATATTGCACCTCGCATGTATTGTTATGAATCAGAGGATTCCATGGTTCTAAGTCAAATGCAATGGAAAGGTAAATTGTCTAATTTTCTCTAGGAGTCATCACAAAGATAGAAATGAATAAAAGATGTGAAATAGTATATACGTGTAACTTATTTATAGTGATTAGGAGTAACTAACTCCCTAACTAACTTTCTACTATAGTTACCACTAAGTAACTAGTTTATTCTCACTATACTCTAATAGTCGCCCTCAAACTCAAAATGGGAAAAATCACCAATTTGAGTTTGAAATGCAATGAACATTGCAGTTTATGTTCACTATAATGTTGTGCTTAAGTAAACTAAGGGGTAAACTAAGTAAAACAAGAACTGTTAGGAAAACAAAAGAAGCCCAAATAGAAGGCCGACAATTTGATGAAACCCAGGCCCAAGCTATGAGAACATGTGAGAAAGCTGTAAACTCTATGCTCAAACCTCTCGTATGCGTATCTGACTTCTTCTTCCTCTTAACACCTTTACCAGCTTATTCCAGAAGCGCTTTTGCATTGCAACCAAAAAAGCTTTTTCCAAACGCACTTCTGAACCAAATCAACTTATTGAAAAAGAGCTTATGTAATGATTAAGCAAACATGATATAAGAAAAACACATCTGAACCAAAAGCTTTATTCAAATACGTGTTTCCAATAGAACTTCTTGTGTGAAAGAATTTCTGATAAGTGACCATGCAAAAGCGAAAAACACACACAGAAAGCAATTCCATCTGAAATTGCTTTTCGCTGCCAAACGCGTTTTCAAGCACAATTTTGCGATACCACACACACTTCTGTAAACGCGATTCGAAAAACACGCAACCAAAAATGGCTTTTCCAAAAGACACGGTTTGAGTTGTTTTGATTCTGATTGAAATTCGCTTATGGTTTTGAGTGGAAGTTGAACGATCAATTCACCAATTCTAGAACTGAATGAAATCAAGAATTTTGTTTCTTGGCGTGACCGTGACTTTGGAAAGGTGAGAGTCAAGGTAGAGATGTAGTTTGGAAAGAAACTGTGAAGAGAAAGTTTCACCAGAATCAAATTATGTCTCCCTCGATCCCAAGGTATCCACCATAAACGGAATTGAATTTGTCGGAGAACTGCAAAAATGGAGAATAGAAAGAACGAACCAATTCTTCCGTCGGGATCGAAATCGACGATGTGTTTGTCATGTAGATCGAAGCACTGAAAATTGTTCTTGACGGTGATTAAGGCTTGGTCTTGTTTTCCGATTAAGGCTTGGTCCTATTTGGCGGTGATTAAGGCATGAGACAACGGTATCGATGGTGAGATGCTTCAAATTCTTGATCGCAGCATCAGCAACTATGAACTCAAAGTCGCGATTCGTCGAATTCGTCGATTTGGCAGAAACGATTAACTCATAATCACGATCTTGCACCTTCTGATTTTCTTCTGAAGCATCAAAAGCAGATTTTTGATTGCTGCAACGTGAACCAACGAGAAAACAAGGAACGTCACCGATCTTGATGGTGAATCCATCAATAACCGGTGTGATCCATGGTGAAGGAGGATGAGTAGAAACCGAATCGCTAAAACTACCGAAAACAACTGAAACTTGCGAAGCTGAAGAACTCGATGTTGCTGATGCGAAATCTTCAAGGTCTTCTTCTTCATCACCATCAGAATCATCTTCTTCGTCAGAAACCGGATCAAAATAGCTATTTCCATAACGCTCTGATACCATGTTATGAATCAGAGGATTCCATGGTTCTGAGTCAAATGCAATGGAAAGGTAAATTGTGTAATTCTCTCTAGGAGTCATCACAAAGATAGAAATGAATAAGAGATGTGAAATAGTACATAGGTGTAGCTTATTTATAGTGATTAGGAGTAACTAACTCCCTAGCTAACTTTCTACTATAGTTACCACTAAGTAACTCTAGTTTATTCTCACTATACTCTAATATGTATTATGCATCTGTCCTAGTAACTGAGTTAAACTCATGATGACATTTCTTTCAAGCATCCAAACACGTTGGCTTGACACTAACTCGCTCTAAGACTAATTCCCATATTAGAGTTTCTCCCCCCTGATTACCGAAACAAAACACGCTTGTTACAAAAAGATAAATCACATGGTAATTCTAGGATTTGTTATCGATTAGTTGTATACATGTATTTTATTTGTCAAATAAGGGATCACACTTTGTTTCATGTATATGTGTGCTCCTAGTTGGGAAGCGAGAGCTCGATTACACTTGTTGTATTTTATTTGAAGATTAGTAATCCTTGAATGACATTAGATACTAAAGTTGCTCCTATATATTTTTTTTTTTAAAAAGAACAAAGCAAAAAATAATTTTAGGTGAGATAAAATGATATTGGTTGTTAGATAAATTATCAAATTTCTTCAAAGGTAATGTCAGGAACTGCGGTTGAAGTGAGGGCAGACATGTATTATTTTGAAGCTGCCCTTTGTAGCTAGCTTTTTTCTTTTTCACGATTGCAATGGAACTAGATGTGTAGTGGCGGTGGGCAGAAGTGGATCAAAAGTTCTAGTAATATTATGACTAAAATATGGTTTTAATCCCTGTAAATATGTCTTGTTTTGATTTTAGTCCCTGTTAAAAAAATTGTAGAAAAAGATCTCTGCAAAGTGTTTTGTTTTATAAAATTGTCCCTCCATGGACAATTTTAAAAAACAAAATATTTTGTAGGGATTTGTTTATATAAAATGGGTTCAGTCATCGTGTGCCACGTATGCAAATCATCATAAAAGTGAGGTCAGATACTATTTAAAAAAAATAAAATATTTTGCAGGGACCTTTTTCTGCAATTTTTTTTACATGAACTAAAACCAAAACGAGTCATATTTGCAGGGACTAAAACCATATTTTAGCCTAATATTATCAGTATTGGCGAAAAGGATGTGACCGTCTTTCCGCTCTTTTTATTGCATTAATGTTTGAAAATTTCAAACAGTGTTTTTTTTATGAAATTTTGAATTTGATTAAAAGTAAAAATATAAATGCCTTTTGCTTTCAAATTATAACAATTAACAAATCAAATTAACTATGATTATTTATTTTAATGACACCAACAATATAACAAAAAAAATATAATTTAAATTCTTATTTTTTTAATAACACCAGCAACGATCTTTATTATAGAAAAGATTGTATAAAAGTATAATCTGGACAATGAAAAAGTAAGTATAGATATACTCGTATAGTTCGTTACACTTTTTAAAGGATAGAGAGGAAAAAAAAAGTGGACATATATATATATATATATCCATATCGTGTTTGTTACATTTTTTTAAAATTAAAATCTATCCTTATCTATTTGTTATATGTGTTATTTGTATTGAAAATTGAGGACATTTTTTAAAAGAGAAAAAACTAACTCAAAAAGTCGAAAGAGGTTATAGGGTCTTGTTAACGAGTGCCTTTAGGGCACTTTTTAAGGATTCCTAATAAAGAAATTGTTTTTTAAAAAAGTCAAAAACTCCAATTTCCAATGCATTGATTTCATAAACTTTGACAAATACTTACTATTTAAAGTTACTAAACAATGCCTTAAGAGCACTTGTTAACATTTTCCTTTATATATAGTATAGATTTATTAGTATTATATTGGAAATGTGTATCAACTTCGAGACATTCTCATCACTTCACTCTTTAACGTGTCATCATTAACCATCAAGTCATGCTTATATCTCCTTACAGTTGTTGGAGTCTAACCTATTTCATTGGAACCAACATTCAGATGATGAATCTGATGTAAGGTTTGAACTCCCACGACATGGAAAGTTGTCGAGCAATGCATCAAATACACTTATCTTTAGCAAAAACAAAAGAAAATTGTTACTTTGAACGTCTTTTTTTT
>Ga0315915_1007059_pt1 | contig 13550 bp, 5 predicted proteins | sample MpolbnodulesMG_FD_207738 | JGI IMG/M metagenome (GOLD analysis project Ga0315915, IMG submission 207738) | Medicago polymorpha root nodule microbial communities from Los Angeles, California, United States - branched nodules | ecosystem: Host-associated > Plants > Roots > Nodule | place: USA... | reverse complement strand
ACTCAAAACAATTGAGCTATTCAACCCCTAAATTTTTTATGTTGTATTGTAAGTTTTAAAATGTAACTATAAAAGTGGATGTCAATTTAAAAATCATTTGATGCATATCCTTTAAATTCATAAATAAATAAATAATGTTTCAATGTGATCCAAGGCCTAGCTAGTCCACCACTACTTCAGGATCCATTTCGAAATCTCAATCAATATAGAACCGGTCTATTATAGAAGGGATTCAAGTATTTTGTAACGTTGTAGCTTGTTCAATGACCTCTAACGACTATTAAACTAGACCATTGAAGAAAGACGTATGCAACATCTTTCCATTATTCTCCAAAATCTCCTCCTCGACATCGCAGAAATACCTTCCTCCACAACAATACGAGATACACAATTTTGTCACTCTAAAACCTCGTACAATTTTGTCACAATCTTTGATGTATGGCACAAACTAGTTCCGACAAAAGTTTCTCTTTTTTCTTGGCGTCTTCTTCAAGATAGAATACCTACGAGATCAAACCTGGTGCGATGACATGTTCTTCAACCAAACGACAATTTTTGTGTTGGAGGATGTGGGTTAACAGAAACGACGGATCACCTTTTCTTAGGATGTGGATTTTTTGAAAGAGTGTGGTTTTTAGTCTATCATTGGCTTGGTGTTTCTTTTGTATCTCTAGGTTATATTAAGGATCACTACTCTCAGTTTATTCAATTGGCGGGGTTGCCGCGATCTACTCACTTTTATTTAAAGGTTATTTGGCTTGCTTGTGTTTGGGCAATATGGAAGGAGAGAAACAACCGAGTTTTCACAGATACGGTTATTGATCCTCTCCATATTGTCAAAAAAGTAAAGTTAAATTCCTTCCTTTGGATATCTTCGAACTATGTGCCTATAGCTTTTGGTTTTCATGATTGGTGGAGACATCCACTCCTATGTATGGGTTTCATGTAATGTGTCTTGAGTTTTATTTTTCTTGGTGTTGGCATCTTCATTAGTTGTCACGGTGTTGTAACAAATATTAGGTGATTCATCACTTTTGCACACCTTGTACGGGGTGAATCATTTTGCTTTTGAGCAATATATTCCATTTTGATTTGTTCAAAAAAAATGTTGGGATGTTTGCCGATATACTATCCCTCATATTCAACATCAACGGATTAATTGATCAAACTTTGGGATTAGAAATCATTTGATGTTACTACTGCCACTTAAATAGCAAAACAAACTTATTAGGTTAGTTTGAACAAATGTTGGATCAATTAGTAACAATTTAACTTTTTATGTTAGTTTGAATCTCGCCGGTGATTTGCAAAACTCATTGGTGGATGCATATTTTTTATCAACACTCTCTGAACCTTAAAAAAAAATTCAACTCCCATGATGCTTGAAATTCAGCTTGTCTAAACTTCGATATTGAAAAAATTATTGAAAATTGGAAATGATATGTAAACGAGATATTTGTTATTATGAAAACCACTCAAAGTTTTTTAGTTAAATTAGTATTTGACATGACCCAATATTTGGTGTGAAACCATGATAACTTGAGTTTGACATTCCGTTATGATTTTGGTAATGAATATGGTCATGGATTGGTTTATTTAATTAATTAAGCCTCGCCACGAATATTTATAATTTTGTAATAAAAATGCAAAGTTGATGGACCAGCTTTTGGGGAAAGAAAGTTGGTGGGTTTAAGTCTAACTATCTTTGTTGCAAAGTGGAGTCATGCAACAAAACCACTCCCAATTTCAGCAATGCTCAAGTGACGAATATCTACTCATGATGCCATATTGTCATTGCCTACTGATCAAACATTATCCATGCAAATATAACAATTTACTTTATTCTTTTTGGTGAAATGGTTTTAATTAAAATTGTTAAAAGTCTATTAGCAATTTAGCATTAATGTTTAACAATATTTGTCATAACCGCGTCAAATAGGGCACGAAGTCGTGAAGAGCACTTAAAAGTTTATTAAATTTTTGAGAGTTTAATAAAGTACCTTACCTAATTTAAAATACTATTTTTCTATTATAATGTTTATATCACTTTTTTGAAATAATATTATCATGCATGAAACAAGAAACAATATAAAAAAAATCGAGGAGGGTCATCATTTTTCTGTTCATGAAATGAGTTTCGTTTTTATTTTAGATTTTAAGTAAAACGACAAAACTCACCAAATCAATATTGAAAGTAGTGTTGTTGCTATTGCTAATGCATTTGACCAACTAATTTTAGGCAACGGGGTGTTGACTTTGGTAAGGTTCTTTAGGGACAAGATGGTGTTACTTTTCAATATAAAAATGACATGTATTTTTTTAATGTTTTCATCTTCGTTTTTCATAATTAAGGAGGTATAGAAGTACTATAACGTAAGATTAGCATTACAAGCATCTAAATATATAATTTTATTTAGAATATATAATTTTTTGTAAAAAGTATTTCATTTGATGTAACTTGAACCAAAATTGAAGGCAGCCAAGGTTTTGTGGTAGATGAAGATGGTCATCAGAAAAGAATCACTGAATCAGGGCTTTAGGTGAACAAACTCACTAACAAAATTAGTTTCCTCAACTTACTACCCAATCAAAAGATTGAAGATATATTTTTTTGGTAGAATTGAAGATATGATATTTAAATATTCAAAATTATCATTATAAGTAAACAGATATATTTATCTTGAGATGTTTTCTTATCAAATATAAAGAACTTGAGCCACGTTATTAAGACACAAAAACTCTATAAAATAGACATTAATTAAGTGTTGATGTTAGGGGGTCGGGTAGCTCAACTCGTTTGAGCTAAAAAAATTAATGAATTGAGGAGTTAAAAGTTCATAGTTTAAGTCATGGCAAAAAGAAAACAACAATTATCATGCTAATATTTCTGATTTTTTTTAAAAAAGTGTTGATGTTAGGCTCGATGAGAGAGAGAAAATGTTATTTAAAAAGTGGAAACCTTAGAAAAATACATCTATATCAAATTGTATGTTCAAGAAATCTTTGAAAGTATAAATCAGTTGGTATAAACATTGCATTGTATATATTGGTCGAAATTTGAACCTCAAACACCTCACTTGTTCATTTTAAGATGTGAACTTTTAGCTATTAGACTACTTGATAAAAGAAAATTGTGTCAAAAAAAATTATTATCTTTTTTGTGCAATTAAACACAATTCCCCCTTTAATCATCTAGTTATCTCACGTAATTGATAGTCAAGCACAATAAATCTGCAAAACAAACTCCCTAATTTGTATCTTTATTACAAACTTTTAAGTTGCAGATAAAAATAAAAAGAACGCCTAAAAAAAGAGAGAAATAGTCATTTCGGTTTTTGAATGTATAATAAGTAGTCCCACTATTCCTTATTGTATCAAAATTTCAAAATAGTCATTACTTTAATCAAAATAGTCTCTGACGCTAAAATAATCTTTCAATGCTCACAATAACTATTTTCAGAGGACTGAAATGATAGTAAATAAGTACTTATGTGGACTAATATGAAAATAAGCAAGTATATTGAAATAATATGACAATATTAACAAAGCATTTTAATGTCAGAGACTATTTTCACTAACGAAATGTACAATCATAGACTATTTTAAAATTTTGATATATTTAGGGATTATTGTGGTTATTCGTTACACATTCAAAAGACCAAAATGACTATTAAAAAAACAAGTATTGTATGTGGTTGATATATTAAAAAAAAAAGTATTGTATATCGACTGACTCAACACTGTACACACTCTTCGTGTCTATGGTTGAGTCAACGGTTAATTTAGTTCAGTTGATCCTTCAAACCAGACAATCTGACATCAACCTGAATCCTAAATATATTAGATTTTCCTCATTGTAGTAAACTGCATGTAATATGGTATTCATATCTATTGGATAAGTGTTCGTGGTTCTTTATTGTGTTTTATAACAAAATGACCTAAACACACCAATTTATACAAGCTTCTATACGTCATGGACTACAGAAACTGTTGATGCAATGTGGACCCAAAAAATGCTCTACTTAACTAATTCGGATTATAAATTCCAAAATGTCTCCCCTCAATAGTATGAGTTTTGACATGATATTTAAATATTCAAAATTATCATTATAAGGCAATATATATTTATTTTGAGATGTTTTCTTATCAAATATAAAGAAATTGAGCTACCTCTGTAAAATACACATTGATTGAGTGTTGATGTTGAGCCAAAGGACTTAAGGAGTTGAAGAGTTAAAAGTTCATATTTCAAGTTCTGGTCAAAAAGAAAACAACAATTAACATACTAACATTAGTCGTTAAAAAAAATGTTGATGTTAGGCTTGATGAGAGAGAAAGAAAGTTATATAAAAAGCGAAAACCTTAGAAATTAAATACGGTGTTTATATTAGATTGTGTGTTCAAAAAGTCTTCGTAAGTATAACTAAATTGGTATGAACATTGCATTATATATGTAAAGGTCAAAGTTCAAACACGAGACACTCCATTTATTTATTTTAGGAGGTGAACTTTTGACTATTAGGCTATTTGATAAAAAAAAAATTTGTGTTCAAGAAAAACTTATCATCTTTCTTTTGTGCAATTAAACACAATTTCCCCTGTAATCTACTAGTTAAGTTATTTCACATAATCGATAGTCAAGCACAATAAATTTGCAAAACAAACTCCTTAATTTGTATCTATAGTACAAATTTTTAAGTTGCAGATAAAAATAAAAAACGCTAAAAACAAGTTTTTTTTTTTTTTTGAAAGAACAAGTATTGTATGTGGTTGATATAAAAGTTGTAATAAACTATATGACATAAAGTTTCAACCAAATATTGGTTTTGTAGAATTACTTTTCGATTAACTATCATTGAGAATAATATCAAATGTTACACACATGTAATTTGATCTCTCTCGCTCTGTCTTTCTTTCTCTCCCTTCTTCCCCCATGGGACTGGATCCTCTTCAATGTCTTAAGTGTCCAATAAGATCATAGCCATTAAAAAGTAAATGTCCGAGCAAAAAATTTAAATGTTGCAATTAAAAGAGATAAAAGGTTTAACGGTGTAGATTCCTTCAACGGATAAAACCGGAGATTTCCGCTAAAGAAAATCCACTTCCCTCCCCTCTGACTATTTTTTTTGGTTACACTCCCCTATGACTATCAGCCAGAGTACGTAATAATAAAACAAACTATATAAATAGATAAGACTATACAGTGTCAATTGTTAACAACAAACTGTGCCCTATAATTTCAACAGTTTTGAAAGAAAACAAGTATAAAAATATTTCCCCTACAAAAAGAAGTATCAAAATATTTGTTCGTGCATATTATGTATATATTTTTTATTTTCATGAGTGTATAATTTTTTTATATAATTTTTGGCATGAAATTAGTAAACCAGAGGCTCAAAAAATAAAATTGAAGTGTCCGTTTATGAAGCCCATGATTTAGGCCTGAGAATTGGTCCTTGTATATGACTAGACTCGTTGGGATAATTTTAATTTTTTAACAAAAATAAAATACCAAACTACCTCCTCTCAAAAAATAAATAATAATAATAATACCAAACTACCTTTGCTTCAAGTAAGGGGGTGGTAGTATAATGAATAGATTTAACTTTTATTTTTATTTTTTTAAAGATATGAATAGATTTATTCATAAGATCCTCAAAAGAAGTTCCAACGAGTTTATCTCAATTAGTATAAACACTGCATAATAGATGTATGAGTCGGCGTTTGAACCTTATACACCCTGCTTATTCACCTTAAGAGGTCAATTTCCAGCTATTAGAGGATACTACTTCATCTAGTCTACAATCGGTTACTACCAATCATCAATAAGTTTAGGGTCGGTCCTAGAATTCTACGGGTCTTGGCATAGTATGAGAAAAGGGCACCATTACATAATACGTCATTTTTTTTTGTGATAAATGACGAATGACACATGCATTGGTTATGACGGTTGACAAGATATTATCTATTTTTCAATCATTAATCTCATCATTGCTTAATTCTCTTGAATATCTCGCATGAGAAATGCCTAAAATGTTGGTCAATGGAAAAATTAAGATTCATTTTTATAGTAGGCCCATATTCAACTAGAATATCTCTTGACGTGTTATAACGATTCTCCTATTTTCTTGGATCATAAATATTAAAATATGCAATTTCAATATTAGATGTATTTGACACATCATCGGCAAGATTGAAGATGAAGGATTTGGCACCCTTGATGTGTTTTTTTCGATTTTGCGTTAGCGTTTCTCTAGAGTTTTCGTTTTTGTTATGTTGTGTTTTAGTTTGCTAAAGCTTTGTGTTGCTATACAAACCCCCCCTTTTGCATTGGTATGGGCCCTTTTGATGAAAAAATGGTTAAAAGCTGTTGGGCTGAAGCTTTGATATTGCTGACATTTGGGCCCGTTTGGTGCATTTACTATATAAATCCCCTTAGCATGTATTGATATATACACCCCCCTGTATAAAAAACTTTTTTGGACCCCTATAGGCATGAGCCCTAGGTTGTCACACCCTAGGCCTATGCATTGGGCCGACCCTAATAAGTTATATATCATAGAATTTATAGATCATAGAATTGAGTTAGTTATACATAAATAAGCTAGTACAAAGTTAGTTATAACAGACAACTTGTTCTCCAAGTTATCCAGTTTTACATCACTTGTATATATAGAAATCTTGTAACTAACTTTATGTTAGATCATTCATTTCAATATATGATATTTCTTTGTTCATTTTCTTTGAATTTGATCTCCTCACATGGTATCATTAGCCTTTCAGAAATTGGCCCACGCTTCCGATTTTCCCTTTATTTTTTATGTAGATTCTTGTAGAATCTCTTTGATGCTCTCTGTTCAATTCTACATTTCTTTCTTTTGATTCTTCTTTTTCTCTGCAATTTACACCTTCGTGTTTCTTGCAATTTCCATTTTTGTCTTCATCGTCTACCTTGAAACATTCTTTGATCTTCCATGGCACGCAACAATATTGTTTCTACCAATACCAACAATGAAACAACGGTCACAAATCCTTGACAAAGTACTGCTTCAAAATAATATGTTCACCCTAGTGATCGATAGACCTAATTATGTTACGGTTACACTGTTTTTGGATGGAAACAACTTTCTTGCTTGGGCTTGAGCGGCGCGTCTTGCTTTAGGTGCTAAGAACAAGTTTCAGTTTGTTGATGGAAGCATTCCAATTCCTACACTTCTTGATCCAAATCGCCAGACTTGAGAATGATGCAATACCTTGATTCACTCTTGGATTGCTAATCTGGTGAGTCTGCAAGTTGCACAATCAATCGTTTTCATTGAGAATGTTCTTGACGTTTGGACTGGATTTAAAGAACGATTCCCCAAATCTGATCGCACTTGTGTTGCTAAGCTACAATCTAATATTAATAATTTGAAGCAAAGTTTATATCATCCACTAAACTACTTGACAAAAAAATCTCAAAAGAAAGGTTTTTCATCACCTTATGCTATTTTTGGTTTCTCATAAATTCCCTCTATCATTGAACATAATTCTATTCAAGACGTGTTAAATTCTAAAATGTAGTTATCTCTTCTAATTAACTTTCAAACATTGACTTTTCATGTTTGTGCATGATATGCGTTGTTTTCTAAGCATCGGAATTTAAGTGATTGTCTTATGTGTTGAGAAAGACTTGTTAAAGGGACCAGACACATTGGCTTTCATTTGTTGTTGGGACCCCGGGTATAGGTAGTAGTGGGAAGATGTTGGATTGGACTTGGACCCATCATGCATGAATCAGTACACAACATTTTTATGTGCAAAAGTTGGCAACCTTATGCAGAACTATAAATGAAATTCACAACTATATACACCCAAAAAATATAGGTTTAATTACACTTTTGGTCCTCGCATTTTGACCAGCTCACGAAAATGGTTCTGTCTCTTTCAAATCGAACAAACTCGTTCTTAAATTATATGTTTTTTTGCAGTTTTAGTCCTACCACCTATTTTTCCCTCAAAAAACGCTGATGTGTTCAGTTTTTTAATGAGGTGGCATGCAAAGCAATGATTTGATAAAACACACATGGAAAAGCAACTATCCACATCAGCAAATACATATTTTAAGAAATTATTATTAAGAAATTTAATGAAATAACTAAAAATCCCAAATTGTTCATAGTTCTCACCCATCACCATTAGCATAAGAACAACAATCATCATTTCCATGGTCAATTCATAACTCACTCTGATCTCTAACAAACACCATAAATTAATAAATAAACAATTTGAATGAAAAACGAAAGATGAATTGAATGAAGAAAGTGACTAACTTAGAGGGAGAACAGGAGCTATACGAGAGGAAAAAGAAAAAGGAACTTGAGAGGAGGACCATTGTTCTTCCTTCTTACAACGGGTTCTCTGAGCATAGCAGTTTAAGGGAAAATATGAAGAATTGAATTATTCAAGTGTGAATGAGAAAACGTTACATATTGGCAGGATCGAAGGACGTCAGCGCCATGGCGGAATCGAGAGTTGTTGATACGAGGTCAGCAAGGATTTTTTCCGATACAATGAATCACAAATCACAATGATAACCTTTTTCTGAAGTGACAAGAATAATAGTGCTAAAAAAAAATTGAAGATTGGGATGATGAAGAAGAAGATGGTGTTGAGGATGATGATGTCAATTTGTTTTTGTTTTAATTTATGAAATGTTTAAATTGATGTTTTAATGTCATTTTTTAAGTTGGCACTGCTACATAGATATTCATTTGTCATCTTAGCGTTTTTTGAGAGAAAAACAGGGGATATCACTAAAACTGCAAAAAAACATATAGTTTAAGAACAGTTTTGTTCGATTTGAAAGAGGTATGATCATTTTTGTGAGCTGGTCAAAATGCGAGGACCAAAAGTGCAATTAAGCCAAAAATATATACATTTTTTTTTAGAGGAGCAATTTGTTTCTTAGATTTTTTTTCAAAAAAGGAATCCTAACTCAGTTTGTTTCTTACTTTTCATTCACGTCTCTTTAATATATGTGTGTACCAGATTGGGCGGAGGTAAAATGAGAGATTTTGTTAGTACTCGAATTTGATCACTATTCACTAACATTACATTGGAACAACTTGTAGTTAGATTATAGTAATCATTTCAGTTTCAAATATAAACAAAAGTTGATCAAAGAAATTTGAAGTATTTTGGCTCAAATACATATTTGATACATTTTGATTGAAGGGGATAAGAATTGGTAAAAGTAATTTTAGCTTTCCATTTGAGGTTTCCATCTGAATATTTTATTTGTGAGAGATCTTAAAGAGGGACCAAGAAGATCACGTATATACGTAATTGATAAATTATAATTGTAAATTATAATTGTAGTATTAGGTATGCTTATACGTTCTTTAGTGTAATGTAGATGCAACTTTTCAACAACAATTCTATTATGGGATACAGTAGTATCTGATTTCGAGACTCTACCAACCTATTTTTATTTGCAAATTAGATTATTCAGTCTCTTTTACCACCGTTTTAGGAGCTGAAACTATATGTTAGAAGTTATTAAAGTGGTCATATCAAATAGAATGCATGTTGTATTGTTCGACAATGATTTCAAAACTTCATCTGATGTGTTCACCACCAACAACAATCCTCTAAACGAATTTGGTGACCTTGTATCTCGATGTAGAAGTATTTTACTTAATAAAAATGACTTTATAAATGTCATATGTTCAGACACAAGCAAACCAATATTACTAGAGCATCCTTAACTCACCTAAACCTTCAAATTTTGCATGATGCACTCTCTACTTTGTATGTGTTAATTTTGAATGAATTGAATTAAATTTTCTTTTGCTGAAAAAAAAAAAAAAAGAATGCAACTACCAGAGAATATTCTACTAAAAAAATATAACTACTAGAGAAGATAGAATCTTTATCATGTTGATCATAATTGTTGAAATTAATAGCTTCTTATTAAAAGGATTCATAGCAAGACCATATGTCCATATCTAATTATTTTAAGAAGACCGAATTCCGAATCTCTTAAAAAACAGACGAAATTCCGAATATATAGTTAGCTATGACTGATGATACCTTGGTCATGATTCCTTTATACGGTAATTTTGTACGTATTTGGACCAATAAATACATAGTTACTTCCCTTGCGGGCAAGATAAATGTAGTACATAAATAAACAATTATTTGAGCATCACTTCACGTGATAGTTTTAAACTCAAAGCTTAATAATGGAGCAAGTCTTCTATGATTACAACTATAATCAAAACATTGGACACACTCACATAAAATAAAGAAAAAATTAAAACAAAAACAATTTTGCCCTATCAATTAACATCACTTAATCTTAATAATGTGTCATTACTCTTTAGTTTAATCAAAATATCTCTTGTTTAAGTTAACTACTAACTCAAATTTAATGACCATGTGATGAAGACAATAGTGGAGTCATTTTATATAAAAGCATGTGAGTTCAGCAAAGAAACCCGGACTTGTGCCTATAAATTCTCTAAATTTATCATAAAGCAATGCTAGTACTAATGTGCCATAAAATAATGAAAACCAACAACAATCAATACATAAAAAAAGACTAGTAATCAAAAAGTAACAAGATCCATTATTGTTTCAAGTAAACGTGTACAACGAATTTAACACAAAATTAAAAAGAAAAAGTTTCTTGACTCTTGTATTAGCCACCACCATATCATTTCTAAATCATATCAATATCAAATTGTGCTGCACCACAAAATAATGTGTTAATTAACCAACTGCTCTAATCTTAATTAATTTCATGTGTTTTGTTTTGTCCGATTCTTTTTGTGTTTGTGACGTGCTATGATGACCCCTTGTATGAGACAAATGAGAGTGATGATATTTTTTTTTTTTCGACATTACATTAGTATATTTCATATCCCCAAATCATTAAAAAATTAATAGTTGCCAGGGCCATTAGTTTAAATAATAAGACTTTCATTCCACGAGCCAATTGAGATTATGAACAGAGCTGACTTTATTTACATATACTGTTTGTGTCAGTGGTAGTATTACCTTGCAGAGTTTACTAAAAGAGAATATTCTTTATATATTCACTAATTTTTTTGAAGGATTTATATATTCACTAATTATGTGCAATTTTAAACGCGTGGTTGGTTGTGCGGTTAATAAAAATTAATTAGGGATGAATTACAAAATTTAATTAAAAATCAAAATGAATGTGAAATAATTTATGTTGGGATACATTAATAAAAAAGTGAGCTGATCATTTATAGATAAAAATTAATTTCAACCGTCATCACCTAAACATATCAAAATTCATTTTATATGTCTTAAATCATTTTTAACCATTCTTATTAGGGTTAATAGTGTTTTTCACCCCTGTAATATAGGTCATTTCCGGTTTTCGCCCCTATAAAATTTTTGGTTTGATTTGCATCCTAGTAAAACTTTTTTTTTCTGAAAAACACCCCTCCTCCATCCAACTCACCAAATGCGCATATGTGGCGCTGATTTGGCTTTTTTATATTATTTTTATTTATTTGTAATTGTCCACGTCATATTTTATTTTTTAAAATATCTGAAAAATTAATTTTCAAAAATCCAAAAAATCAGAAAAATATTCAGAATCTTTTCCAAAAAATTTAGAATTCGAAAAAAAAAATCAAATATTTAAAAGATTCTGGAATTTAATTTTCAAAATAAAAATAATTAAATTTAGAAAAAACAAATTCGAAATTTAAAAAAGTCAGAAAAATATAGTTTTAAAATTTTTTCTACAAAAAAAAAATTCTGGAAAATCTGAAATTAAAATTTTAGAAAAAAAAACATTTTTCTTTACAAAATTTTGGAAATTAAAAAGTTAATTTTTTATTTTTCAATATATATTCATTTATATTAATTTAAGAATAAAAAATAATTTTTCGAAAATAAAAAATATGGCAAATATTAGAAAAAAAATCATTTTTTATTTTAAAAAAATTTAGGAAAAATATTTTAAATTTTTCAATTCTAACAAAATATGATATAAATTTTAATTTTTTATTCTCAAAGAATTCTTTATTGGTAGAAAATCTTTTAAAAAAACAGTTTTTTCGAAAAAAACCTGGCCTTTTTTTTTAAATTTCGATTTTTTTTTATTTTGAAAATTAAATTCCAGAATTTTTAATAATCTTCTTAATTTCAAAAAAGAACCAAATTTTTTTAATTTCGAAAATAACTGAATGTTATTTCAAATTTATGAAAAAAAATTTAACATTTTCTAAATAAAAAAACTGAATTTTATATTTTAAAATTTTCAAGAAAAAAATCTGAATATTTTTCTAAATTAAAAAAAAACTGAATGTTTTTTCTGAATTTTAGAAAGAAAAAAAATATATTTTTTCGATTTTATAAATTTTTTGAATAAAAAATCTGATTATATTTCTGATTTTATCTAATTTTTAATATTTCGAAAAAAAAATAAAAGTTTTGTCTGATATTTTAAAATTAAGAATAAAAAATCTGAATCTTTTTAAAATTTTCAAAAAAAAAATCTTAATGTTTATTTTTAAATTAATATAAATGAATTTATATTATATATTGTTTTTAAAAAAGGCACAAATGCCACGTGTACCCTTAAAAAAAAAATTATACAGTCAGCGCGCCACATAAGCAGACATGCACAGTCAGCATGCCACACAGTGTACCACGTCAGCAAATATGCACAGTCATATGGGGGAGGGGTGTTTTCCGGAAGAAAAAAAGTTTTACAAGGATGCAAATCAAACCGAAAATTTTATAAGTGCGAAAACCGGGAATGACCTATATTATAGGGGTGAAAAACACTATTAACTCTTCTTATTATTGTGAAACCAAACACACATTAGGTCAAAGCAAGATTGTTTCCTATAACTAGACTTTTGGCCCGTGCATCGCACGGGTCTGACGTATTGTTTAGTATTCGCATAAATTATTTATAAATCAACATATATTAAATAAACTATCTATTTTATAAAATGTTACCCAATGACTAAAGTGTTGAGACGTTAAACGAGTGTAAGAAAGAGATCCATTAACAGAATTATTGTATCATATGAGGTAGGAAAATAGGATAATTTGTTAAGCAAAGATTGGATCAATAGGAGCGATCTGTTTTTTCAAAAAAAATAGGAGCGATCTCTAATTTCAAAAAAATAGGAGCGAAAATAGGATTGGATCGGATTTAGGAGTGATCTGTTGTTTTTGATTTTAGAAGTATTTGAAAATAACATTTTGATTAAATTAAATAGGGGTAATATAGTAAAATTAATCATTGAAGTTAGGTTAAATCTAGGGCAACATTTTGCGTTCGGGTTAACTTTAAGGAATAAGAGATAAGAGATTTCAAAAGTATTTGAAAATAACATTTTGATTAAATTAAATGGGGTTAATTAAATAGGGGTAATACAGTAAAATTAGTCATTGAAGTTAGGTTAAATCTATGACAACATTTTGCGTTCGGGTTAACTTTAAGGAATAAGAGATTTCAGAAGTATTTGAAAATAACATTTTGATTAAATTAAATAGGGTTAATTAAATAG
>Ga0315915_1007056_pt1 | contig 13555 bp, 6 predicted proteins | sample MpolbnodulesMG_FD_207738 | JGI IMG/M metagenome (GOLD analysis project Ga0315915, IMG submission 207738) | Medicago polymorpha root nodule microbial communities from Los Angeles, California, United States - branched nodules | ecosystem: Host-associated > Plants > Roots > Nodule | place: USA... | reverse complement strand
TATGCTCTTTCCTTCTTCAAAGCTCCGTCAGGTATAATCTCTATCATTGAATCTACTTTTAATAAAAAAAATTGGGGAGGTAGTGAGGATAACATGAAAATCTCCTGGATCGCTTGGAGCTCTGTTTGTTTACGTAAGGAGTACGGGGGGTTGGGGGTGAGGAAGTTGCAGGAATTTAATAGTGCCTTGTTAGGTAAATGGTGCTGGCGGATGTTGGTGAATAGGGGTGGATTCTGGTATAGAGTTTTAGTAGTGCAGTATGGTGAGAAAGCTGGCAGGTTGGAGGTTGGGGGCCGGAGTGTTTCATCTTGGTGGCGGGAAGTAGCGAAGATTATGGATGGGGTAGGCGACGCAGAGGGGGGTTGGTTTGCAGAGAGGGTGTCGAAAAAGGTAGGAGATGACACTAGTACTTACTTTTGGTATGACAGGTGGCTTGGTGATGTACCTTTCTGCACTAAGTTCCGTCGTTTGTTTGACTTAGCGTCGAATAAACTGAGCACGGTGGCTGATATGGTTGTTCCTAGTGGGGAGGTTGTTGGAGATGCGTGGGGTTGGCGGAGAGGCTTGAGGGTGTGGGAGGAGGAGATGTTAGAGGAGTGTAGGCAATTACTTAATGGTGTTGTTTTACAGTTTGATCTTTCTGACAGGTGGCTATGAGACTCTGACTCCGATGCTGGTTACACTATGAGCAGTGCCTATCAACAACTAACAACTCAGGCTGAGGCTGAACCTCCAGATGTTACTACAGGGGATCTTATCTGGCATAAGCAGGTGCCGCTAATGGTCTCCATCTTTGCTTGACGGCTATTGAGAGACAGGTTATCGACTAAGAATAATCTCCTAAGGCGAGGCGTGGTCGATGCTAAGGCAGTCATGTGTGTTACAGGGTGCGGCTTGGAAGAATCTGCGCCACACTTATTTATTCATTGCCCAACTTTCGGTACTTTGTGGCAACATATCAGGTCTTGGATCGGCATGTCAGGTGTTGACCTTCTTACTATCGACGACCATTTCACTCAATTCACTCACTCTTCAGGTCACTCTAAGGTTCGTCAATCCTTCCTTCAACTTATTTGGTTACTTTGCGTTTGGTTGGTTTGGAATGAACGTAACAATATACTATATAATAACATCCAAGCCAACATTGATCAACTAGTACAAAAAGTAAAATTTGACTCGTTATGGTGGCTTAAAGCTAATAAGTCCACTTTCGTGTATGACACACATAGATGGTGGTCGGACCCTTTGTTATGTTTGAGTATCGATTGACCTTTGCTCTTGCTTCTTCATTGTATGATTGACTGCTGTTAGGGGTGGCACTTGCAGTACATCTTGTACTTAGGTGAACCACTGCCTTTGTTAATATATCTCATTTTCATGTCTTCAAAAAAAAAAAAAAGAATTTAGATTATATTTTTTTGTTATATTGTTGGTGTCATTTAAATAAATAATCATGATTAGTTTCGTTTGTTATGACTTGAAAGCAACTAACATTTATATTTTTAGTTTTAATCCAAATCAAAAACTAAAAAAAAAACACACCCGTTAATAATTTTTAAACGTTAACACAATAAAAATAACATAAATACAGACACGTCAGTGCACGTCTTTAGTGTATTTGTAATCTTTCATTGAATCTTAGTGTATTCCTATCTTAGACTAAACCCATCCTCTCATCTTAAAATTTATTTATAATAATTGTTTTTACCCTTACAAAAACTGTTTTTACTAAGAAAAAAGAAATCATTGTCCCATATCCTTGGTCGTGTGGTTAGCTTAACAAACAACACATCAGAGATCTTTCTTTCTCTCCTATTTCCTCTGAATCTTAATCAAATCATTCATTCCCGATACGATAGGTACGCTTCTCTCTTTTTCAACTCCCTTTCTTACTTTCATATTCAGATCCATAATTAACTGACTCTCTCGATCGTCGATCTTTGAAAGTAATAACCGTTGTCGATTCATAATGTTCTTCTTTCAGATTTGTGTGTGATTCCGATGGTTTTCCAGTAATTTCACTTTGATTAGATGAATAATTCAGATCAGATGATTAATGAATAAAATAAGGCTTTGCAACTCAACACAATTAACCATGATCAAATAACGAAGTTCAAATTCGCTGTTAATTGCGTGTATCCGATGGTTAATTACTTGTGGCTGCGGTGCCTTGTTATATTCATTAACCATAAACTGAGCTGCGTTAACCACATATTTGAATTGCATAATCTTGTTTCCGAATTTTATGTTAAAGTTTTATTTGGATCAGCTTTATTGTCATTTTGATTAATGTGATGTTTGCATCGGTGCGAAATTCTGCATAAATTACTTGTTTATGTTATAGTTGAACTGGACAGGATTATACCCTTGGTACATTCAATTTGGTATTGTTATTGATTTCAGATTTGGACTTGATATACAAGTTGTAAAAATATATATTTTTTATTTTGTAAAGCTTTCATGTATTTGTTGTTTCAAGTCGTTCTTTTCGGAATATTTATCTGTTGTATCTGTTTGTTATTTTCAGTGAAATAGAATACATGGATATGAAAAGAAGTCTATCATATTGAATTTTATGAAGAACTGTATTTTTACGCTATAATATATATATACTTGACTGATTATACAGTTACATGCTCTTTATAGTTACTTTTTGTTCTTTCAGTTAACTGATTAAGTGTTTTTTTCACAGAATGGCGTCCACATCCAACAGGGGTCAAGGAGGAATTCAGCAGTTGTTGGCTGCTGAACAAGAAGCACAACGGATTGTGAATGCTGCGAAAAATGGTATTTTGTTCTTTTCATTATTAATCATGTCTTGTGCCCATGTTCTTTTGCCCTGCCATGATGATTTCATCCAATTTTAGGTCTTATTATGTGTCTTCATTTAGTCAATTTTTTATGTCCAACTAAATCCCACTTTAGACTAGCTTTGAACTTCTAGGACTAGGAGGTTTTCAACTCAAAGTTTGTTTGGATTGACTTATTTGATCTTATTACTGTCATAAGTATTTGTGCGACTGCTTGGAGGAACTTAAGGAAACAACTTATGATATGTTCATAAGTTGTTGTCAACTTACTTCCATAAGTTCTCTAGACTAGTTTATATGAAAACAATTTGACTTTATTTATCTTTTGTTATCGAAATTGCTTATACTTGAGGCCTGTTTGGATTGAATTATTTGAGGCTTATCTATTGGGCATTGGCATAAACACTTGTGGCACTGTTTGTAAGAACTTATGAGAACAATTTATGACATGTTCATAAACAGGTTTTAGATTATTTTCATTAGTTCTCCGGGATAGCTTATTAAAACAACTTATATATCACGAAAATAATTTGACTTTATTTTATCTGGTGTTATAGAAATAGCTTATTCATAAGCGCCAACTGTGCCCGGATACGAGATACGATACGGATACGATACTGCACTGATACACCGATACGGAAAAATTTCAAAAATCAAGATACGATACGGCTGGGATACGTTAATAAAAAAAATTTATATAATTAAATGTACAATATAATTATAACCATTCTTTTAATATGCAAATATATTAACAAACAAAAGAAACCAGTCATAGGCTCGTAGCACATCAACATAAATATAAATAATATTGACGATTAAGAGAGTGATGATTAGTCAATTACATACACAATATATCCCAAAAAGAGCGCCCTCAGTGCTATACTATATACAAAAGGAACATTGTTAGTGCTATACTATATCGATCCAAAAAAGAACACATTAGTACTCAAGAGTTAAGTTATTTTAGTTAACATTAATTGGGAAATATCGGGGCAGATATCGATGCAGGATAATTATTGGATACTCTCCTGATACGTATCGAGAAGTATCGGATAATTATTTTTTTAAAAAATAAAATTTAATCTTCGGATACTCTCCTGATACGTATCGGGAAGTATCGGGCAGGTATTAGTGCAGGATATGCAGGAGATACGGTACGCCATCCATTTTGAAGTATCGGGGCTTCATAAGCGCTTATGCTATAAGCTGCAAAATAAGTTCTTCATCCAAACAAGGTCTTAGTCCTATATGATAAGTGCTTAATTAAGTTGTTTATCCGAACTGAGCCTAAAACAAGTATTTAGTTTAAATAGCTCGTACTTTTATAAGGCTGTTAGAATTTACAGCGAAGCTAAATGAGGGCTTTCTAAAAAATTTACTGCAGAAGTGGATTTTAACTTATGAGAGAAGTTATTAGTTAGAAAGCTCAGAGTCATTAGATCATCTCAACCTTTTCTTTTCTGTAATTGCTTGTAGAAAAACTCATCTCAACCTCAGGGTCTCTTTGAATTGATGGAACATAGTGGGATGAAAAGGTATAGAATAGAATGGAATGAGATTACATTGTTTGGATTTAAAGAAATGGAAGGACTGGATTGGAACCTGGTGGGATCTATTCCAACACTTTCCATCAAATCCCTTCACTTTGCTTCCCCAAATTGGGATGTATGGGATGGAATCGTTCACTCTAGTTATTAGTTCCCTTATTATCCGTCATGCAACCAATCTTGTGTTCTTCCTCTTTGGCTCTACATCATTGGCTGTCATATCCTATTCTAAAACCTATCTCGCGTTCTTTGTCTCTGTCTCTGCCTCAATGGCTGCAGTATTTTCCACTTCTTGAATTGTTGTTTTAGCTTTTCCTGCTACAGTATTTACGACTCATTTCTTTTTTTACTGTGGTCAAACAATAATAGTATAGCAACATGGATAATGTTATATATACGAGCATATGCTTTCTAAAGAAAAACGTTTGCAGCAAAGAATATAGTAGTACTACTAAAGCAATACTATCGTTTAGAGAAAAAAAATTTAAAATTGTCAACAAAAAGAGCAATGACTTAAGGTCTAAAAATACATAGTCGCTTGTGGAGACATTAGATAAAGTTACAATATATAAAGTGAGTAAATTATTTAATTCTACATAAAATAAGGGTTAAAAAATATTTTTTTTATAATTCACTCAATTTTGTTCGCACTGCTCTGTTCCATCAAATGGTACGGATGCTTTGTCCTCTTCCATCAGATTCCATTCAAATAATGGTATGGATGTTTTGTTGCATTCTGGTCCATTCTATTGGCTTATTTGAAAATATTTCGAGATACTGTCATTTTGTCTAGCATTATACGTTCTCCTCGTTATTCTTTTTATATTGGTCTTTTAATTTTAGTAATACTTATTTTTTTGATGTGCAATGTGCATGGGTTTATTTTTCTACTCCTCATGCGTTTATACATGATTGTTGTTCCATGCACATTTTATCGAACACTTATATTTATACAACTAATCAATGTTCTATTCTGGATTTCCACTACTAGAAAAATCGGCTAGGTTGAAACAAGCCAAAGAAGAGGCTGAAAAGGAGATTGCTGCATACCGGGCTAAGCTTGAGGCCGAGTTTCAAAAGAAAGTGTCGGATGTAAGTGTGTTATTTGATAAATACAACTCTTACACTACCACTTTATCTTATTCTATGATACGAATTCTCCAACTTACATGCATGCTTTCCTATGAATACAGAGTAGTGGTGATTCTGGAGCTAATGTCAAGCGACTTGACCAAGAAACTGAAGAAAAAATCCATCACCTGAAAACAGAGGCTGATAGAATTTCGGATGATGTCGTCGCCATGCTCCTCAAGCATGTAACAACTGTGAAAAAGTAGGAACATTTGATGATCTGTTGGTTGGTGCAGCTGAGCGGACCCCTAAATTATGTTGATTGTCATATCCCAAAATTATTTTTGGATCTAGATATTTTTGTGCGGATGATATTGTTGTTATTATTTAAAACCTTGCTGCGATGTATTGAAATAAATAGTTTCGTGTTTGTTCAAATAAACAGTTCAAAATTCAAAGACATTTCTATTTGTGTTGTTTTAACAAATGTGTGACGAGTGAAGATTACAAGTCGAAATGTAAGGTTTATTTCTTCCTAAACAAGCCCCTCTCATTATTTCTTAATGCGAGTACAGGAGGAATTGTGTATCTGCTTCAATAATCCCCTTTCCAAGCCCTGAATTGCATTCTAATTTTGAAATTCAGTCCATCTATTTTCTTCGGTTACATGAAATCCAGATCTCTGCCTGAACAGAAGAATCAGGTAGCATAGGAAATCCTCCATCCCAATCATAGAAAGTGTTACACTACATTATCATACAAAGGTGAGTATTCTCTCCTATTAACAAGAACCGAGCTTCATTATTACTATAATTTTAGGTGTATAAAAGTCTAGTTATCTCACAATCTTTTGAAATGTATATTTACACTACTATAGTATTGGAGGGTATCCCTACTCTACAAGGGTACCTATATTGTTTTCTTTGGTCACTCCATTCACATTCATTTTGTCCAATTCATTCACAAGAAAACTCATGCTCACAAGCTACTATATATCGAGTCACACACATATAGTTAACGTTAAACAACATTGGCTAAATTAACGAGTTCGATAACCCTTATCAAATTGGTCATGAGTTGTAGCTCTTAGTTATCCAAATATTTCAGGTCTTGGCCTATCTATAGTATGTGTTTAGTTTCACTTTGACATCACCCATGCCATTCTCACGTCCCGAGATGGATGGAATTTGCCGTGATTATCTAAGAAGCTCCAAATTCCACATACACCAGTTTTTGTTTGGATTTTTTTGCGTCGCCATACATCATGACCGTGAATTTATAGAAGCTAATACTTGGAGAGTTTGTTGAACCTGTGGCAATACCGTGATTGGTCAACATGCCAAACACACGTTAAAGGTGGAGGTGCAGCTCATAATGTGTATATGGGACAAACTCAACGATTTACCAAATTTAGAAAAAAAGCCAAAAGGAGCTCTGATCTTATCATGCTCATACATCAGCCAATCGTTTTAAAAATAGCTTAAATGATTTATATATCAAGAATCACATCTTTTGAAGGCATGAATTGAATTTGAGAATCAAAATTGTTAAGATAATTCAAGCATAATAGGTTTTTGAACGATGTTATTAATATTACACGATCAAAATGTTGTACCCACTAAACATGTTTTATGAGTTGTTTTATCTACATTCCATATGTATTCTAAACGACGACTCACTGCAATTTTCTGATTTCTGAACAAACCTGCTTAACAAGCTAATAGGTTTTTACGTAGCTTAATTAGTTTAAAGCTTTCTAAGTTCTAAGTAGTACTTGAGAATAAAAGCAGAAAGGTATTCAGATCATAAGTTAGGAAATAATTTTCAAAGGATTAGTAATAAACTTTCTGCAGCATTTGCCTTAAGCTTTAAGGTGATGAAAATTTGTTTTATTAGAATATATTGAACTAGGATCCGGGTTTTATGCAGTCATAGACAAACCTATGACTGCATGTAATCAAGGTCGACGGTCCAAAATTAAAACTCAATTTTTTTAGATTTAAAGAAAGTTAAAATATGTTTTAAAATCTATATTGAGATGGGACAGATGAGATGTATTTGAGTGCATGTATAAAGAAAAGAAAGAGAAATTCTTAAAATTGGGCTGGGTAAGCTGCAAACAACTCCACTTGTACACTCATTTTTAATTTTTTTTTTGAAAGAACTCATTTTAGACTTGATCTCATATAATGCGAGAATCTTAACAAAAACCAATGAATTTTCAAAGATTTATAAATACCATGACATAATGATAATGAGTTGGAACAAAATCGGTTTGTAAGATGGGTATTTTGTCCAAATATAAAACCATTTTAAGACCTTATCTAATCTAATTTTGATCTCTTAACAAAAGCCAATGGATTTCCTTAGACTTATAAGTACTACGACATACGGATAATTCATGTCCCAAACGATGATATGTTTGTTAATTGGGTCACGAGGGGTATTTCCTACGGCAGTGTCAATATGAGAAATGTGAGTAATTAAGTCACTAACACTCTTTTGCCATTCACTTCCTGCCCTACATGTCTTTCCAACAGCTTACCAATTGTCACATTTTGTACTCTTTCCTATAAGAGAAGAGAAAATATAGAGAGGATCAATCTAAGCTAATAAGTTCAATTTCGTTTCATACTCCAGAGACAAGACATGTGCTATCTAACTCTACATCAACTCCCACGAATTAACAAATCATAAAAGGGCCCTTATTTCTCCTCACCAACTCAAACCCCATCCTTTTTATTTCCGGCTTGAATAATATTATATACTACATACCATGATTATCTATACTCATAAGAGTAGTTGAGGCCATATAGGAGGGGCTCATAGAGACATGAATCTATATATAAGATATTAATTAGATTCAGGAGGTGGCAGTACATGCATGATGATTTCTTTCCACAATTGCTATTATTAGCTTGAGACAAGCAATATGAAAGGAGTGAAATGTGTCTCACCATATGTGGAGTCAAACAAGAGCTTCACTTTAATGAAATACAACACAAAAATGTCAATTTTAAATGAGAAGTTGCTATTTGGATTCACTTGGTGATTGGTTAAATATTAAAGAGTAAACTTCTTCACTGGATGATGGTTTTATTTCTATCATTAACTTAACACTAGTCAAAATGCATCTGCAATATGTTATTTAATTATCCTAGATTAATTATTTGAGTAAAAAAAAAAGTGCATTTTAGTTGCACTGTATTTAAGTTCAACATTAAAAACGTGGTTTGGATGAATATCATTGATACTGATAGGAACAACACTTTCAAAAATAAGCTCAACATATATGATTATCTTAAAATATTGTACCAAAAAGAAGGGAAAAAAAGGGATTACCTTAAAATGGAAATACCCGAAGAAATATTTATTGGAATTTTTGTGCATATGTGCAACGTACAAATGTGAATTTATCCTACATTTACAACAAGGGACAACGATATTACTCACAATACTAACACTTTAAGAACTTTCACTCCAACTCATGTCACATTTGAAGTCTTCGTCGTGTTTAACGACAAAGTACGAATAGTATAGAAATAAAAAAAAAAATTAAGTATCAAAATCCAACTCATGTCACATTTGAAGTTGATGAAGTCTTCGTCGTGTTTAGCGACAAAGTACGAATAGATTATAGAAATAAAAAAAAAATTAAGTATCAAAATTTACTTATACAATTTGATTCGGTTTAATTTTGAAAAAGTGAAGCGAAATCCAATTCGAATGGTTTTCAGAAGAAAAAAAAACATTCAAGCCTATTCAGCAATATTGATTTTGTGTGATTTTTTATTTTATTGGATTTGAAAACCCCACACACGACCATGTGTTTTTGCATACTAGATGATCCAAACATTTTTATTCATGGAACACTATGTTGTGTAAGGTAAGTTTTTCTTTTTAATTCCAGATGGAGTGATAAGGACCACCCAGAAACCCACACAAATACAATTTTATAGAAGAGAGATCATTGGTTCAAACCCGTAACCTCAAAAAATGTTTAGTCTAACTATCTTGGTATTGGCAATTGAATCAGGTATTATAAGTAATACTCAATTTTTTTTCATTTGAATGCATAAAGTTATATGCGAGAATGAGATAATATTGGAGATGAGTGTTGGAATAAGTCATTTTCAGAAGTATAATTGGGCTCAATTGTGGCGATGAAAAGATGATGCTATGTTTTCAGGGGTTCTGATCAGTTGGAAGGGGTTATGGTGAGCAGCGGAGGATGAGTGATTAAATTTGATTTTCGTGATCAATTGCGAAGAACTGTGGAGGCTTGATTATTAATAAATTTTACCGTTAAAAAAAATATATTGAGGATCCGTTGGATCAAATCAATGTATATTTTACCATATGTAAGATTAGTATTATAGTGTCATTTAATCATTCGATCGGTTCTACCAAATAGAAATAAGATTTGGTTGATATTGTTTTTTACTAAAGGCTGCTTGGTTGTATCTAGAAGTCCTAGTTCAACTGGTAAAATGTCGAAATTGTTAGGCCGGATGTCATGACCGGGGTTCGAACTCCGGTACCTCCACTTGTGTGTGTGAGTTTATAATGGCTTTGCCATTTCGTCTATCTAAAAAAAGGCTGCTTGGTTGTTGCTGTAGAGAGATAATATAAACTAATTAATATAATTGTTGATATAAATAAAATAATATTACATGTAACTATCAATTATTATTTTTAAATAAGTATTACATGTAACTATCATGAAAATAAGTATTACATCCATTTAAAAAAAAATAGTATAACATCCTCACCTAACTTATGATCAGTTTGTCAAAAAAAATTGCACACAAAATTGATTCTCAACTCAATTTAAAATAAATCTAAACCAAATCATCCACTTATACCAACTCTTTTTAATTAAAAATTTCCCATATCACAAACAACTAGTATAAAATCAATCCTTTTACAAACAAAAAAAAGTATAAAATCAATCTTAATCATATTAAATTACTCGATTTTTTTTAATCTATCTATAAACCAGCCACTACCATCTTTTTGCAATCGTACAACATGCTATTATATAAGGAAAATGGTATTTGTTTATCAACAAGTTGGCTGTTGCTGAAGATCTTACAAAGGGTCCACAAAATTTTGTACCATGGGAACCAATTGGACTCATTGTTTTTGTGCACTTGAGGACATGAACCCTACTTATTAGGGTTTGACCAATATCAAACATGTATAGTTGATGGTGGTGCACATGCAGAAGCAGTAGAACAAGGCCATAGCAACCCCCCCAATTAGTAGAAATAGTGGCTGTACCCTACAGAACCAAGGGCCGTCCAAGTTTCAAGTTCAAACATGTCTATTTGACCTCTTTGTTGTATTTATCATTTATTATTACCAAAATTTTATTTTATTTTATTTAAAAATGGAAGAGTATTTTTTTAATTGTTTGACAGACAATCAAATTGGAGAGGCCAGACAGCTCTGACATAACATTCACGTGATCCAATCAGCGGTTTAGAAATTCTAGGTCATTCCATCTAGAAATTCTTTATTAATTGTGAAGTTAAATTTCATGATTTTTGTTGTTGCTACTTGATCTATCTATAAATCAAACGCAAAATTATGTATTTTATGTGATATATACACTTTTTTTTTACAAGACAAAGCAATAACAAATATACATACAACTATCCCTAAAAAAAATAAAAATACACATACGACTATGTTTTAGAGTGGACTTTTCGGCGGTCTCCAAATCTTATACCACATCATTTAAGTTTTACATGTTGATTTGAGCGTCAAAATATTTGCATGTACATCTCAATATAGATCCAACATTTACGTGATAAACTTTGGTCCAAAACATACATCTCACCATAGATCAACATTTATGCTATAAATTGCGGTCCAAAACCTACATTCATGAAGCATTCTTCCCAGTTCCCACAAACGACTCCAATTTTCTTATCCAAACTCAATTTTTTTTTAGTGAAGATAATGACTGGGGACTATTGTGTTTAAGTAGACTGACACAAACCTGATACCATCTCCATCATAAATTATAAGTTTCATATCATTACCTATCAAATTATCCCTGAATATAAACCTTTCACCCACCTCAATCATATATTCACTTGAGCGCTAGAGTGTTTGCAGATACAAGACAATCAGACATGAGTATGAGCTGTCAAAAATTTTAAGGCCTGGGCTTGACCTTTTGAAAACCAGATATGACATGCTAGCCTGTTTAAAAACTTATTTCATATGAGCACCTTTAGTTTGTACGTTTATGTAGGTTAGTCTGAACTATTCTCATCCCTATGCATAATTTGCCATATATTTTGGGCAAAAACCTCTGTTTGTGGAGTATTCATCCCATAGGCAGTGTCAACATTCTAATCAAAACTATGATTTAAAAGTGAAGATAATCGATTAGAGGTCTACTATTTGTGAATGGATTCTTGGACTGGCCTAGGCCCAATACCACCTCAGTCTAAACCCGTCACCCACCTCAATCATATACTCACTTGAGTATATGAATGTTTCCAGGTACATACATCCCTACTATCAAACATAATCTACATCAGAGATTCCGACCAAAAACCTCCATCATGAAGCATTATTCATTGTAATCTACCATCATTATGAAATCCTTTATCTCCATTGATTAATTTGAGTTCTGATCAGAACAAACTCCATAAAAGTATGAGTTAGGATCAAAGATCTACTTGAAAATTATATATCAATCTTACCTCAAAACATAATCTCTTAATAAATTAATTAACATATTAATCGATTAACACCTTCGATTGATTCATAAGAGCAATTGTCTACATGCGATCATCTTATTTTTATAAAGAAAATGTTAACAAGCTTTATAAAAGTGTCTAGTCACACTGAAAAATATAATCCTAGATCCGTCCTTGTTGATGCCTTATGTTGTATAAATTTCCCATTTGCTTAAAACAAACAATAATATGCCCATTCATAAATTTTGAACAGGACAAAGTACTTTACAAATCCACATGAGCAACCAAAAAGGAAAAGATGAAAGAAGCCAAATCGAGTGCCGGGGAATATTGAATATGCAAGGTATTAGTCACCTTTTGGCTGCTAAAGCCAAATGAAACAAACTTACAAAAAGCCTCTCGTACGTTTAACTTTACACGCAAATTCGATTGAAAGTATAAAACCACCTTTCAATTTTTAATGTCATATGAGTGAGTATTTTAATTATTTATAACATATGAGGTAACTTTCATTGGCTAAAAATGAACTATATTCTCCTTAAACATTTAGATACATATTTTATATGTGGTGGAGAGTTTGGAGAAGTGTAAGGAGAAACACAAGAGACCGAGATACCATATTTAATATTTCAGTTATTTATAATCGATGTGAGACTATCATATACATTGAAACATCAATAACCTTTTTTAAATCGAATAAGAGTCTATTACCACTTGATGGAGAGTTCAAAGACAATACACCACATCTTATTCAAAATTATAAGATATTGATAATGTAAAATGTCACCTCATAAATGTGTTTATATATATCCAATATTTTTCATATTTTAATAGTGAAGGTGGGGATTATAGTTTACATTTAAATAACAACAATGTGATTGTTAAAGTTCAACGAATTGTCAAACGCCTTTGAAGAAAACAAAAGAACAAATTGTCAAACGTAAAATTATTAGCACTTTTTTGCACTAAAGTAATAATTCATACATCACTTAATCACTCACCATATATGCTACTAAAAAATGCCGCCCTTTGATTATTTAAATTCCATAATATAAAAGTGAGAAATGTTAACGAATGTTTCAAAGACACTCTAAGAATTTTAAACGATATGTTTTTATAAAAATTTGTATCTTCAATTCATTAAAAATTGAAATATTTTTTCAAAGAATAATATTTTAATTGTCAATCTTTAATTAGTGTTGAAGGTGAGAAAAACCACAAGAAGGGGGAGTTGAATTGTGTTTTTGGAAACTTTTTCTTTTACGTTCTAGATAACTGTCCTCAGGTTCAGAGTCTGAAGTAGTTCAGAGTCTATGTGCAGTGGATAATGTAAAGAACAGAAGAAGAAAGAACACAAGCAATTATACAGGTTCCTTCCACAAACCGGAAGTAGTCCTGTCCTCCTTGC